>PVMS01034633.1_pt1 | contig 14151 bp, 14 predicted proteins | sample 1853461 | NCBI WGS metagenome assembly PVMS01 (sample SAMN08582032, study PRJNA380276) | Marine sediment metagenome, whole genome shotgun sequencing project. | isolation source: ocean sediment barecode stripped | collected 2017 | reverse complement strand
TAAAGCTAAAATAAGAAAGGATGTGAGTAAAGAAATGAATTTTCAGAACACACCTTTATATTTTACGACCTTTATACCTAAATTATATTAAATATGTTAGGACTTAAATTTGATACGGAAACATCATGGGCTGAAATTGCAAAAGATGATTTGCAACAAATTTTAACCGACCATGCTTTCGCAGAACAAAAGGCAGCCTCTAATGCTGTCTCTATTATCATTAATTATTCCGAAGAAACCGAAATGGTTAAAGCAATGAGTGATATTGCCATTGAGGAAATGGAACATTTTAGAATGGTCCACAATCTAATGATAAAGCGAGGAATGGTATTAGGCAGAGAACAGAAAAATGACTATGCAAAACATTTGCATGGTTTCTTTATGAAAACCAAGGATAGGACGGACGCTCTTATTCAACGATTACTGATTGCCGCATTGATAGAAGCTCGAAGCTGTGAGCGATTCAAAGTTTTTTCGGAAAATTTAGAAGATCGAGAATTGTCTGATTTTTACAAAGAACTAATGATTTCTGAGGCCAATCATTATACTACCTTCCTCGGTTTTGCAAGACAATATCAGGATAGAAAAGTAGTAGATAAGAAGTGGGAAGGATTATTAGCTTATGAAGCAGAATTTATGAAAAAAAGAGGCACAAAACCCAAAGTGCATGGGTAACAGACCTCTTTTAATCCGTTTTTATCACTTTTATTATATTGGCCGAATCCTTTTTATTCGATTTATTTTGAGAATGGGTGTCCCGTACTGTGTTTATGTGAGTTTTTCGCAAAAATAAAATCCGGATTAAATCAAAAAATTGGAAATTTTGAACAAGGAACAAGGATTGAAGAATGGTGAACTTCTAAAATCACAAATCCTTGTTCCCTGCCTTTGCCGGCCAGGCAGGCTTGTTCGAGATTTATTTTATTCCTATCAATCTTGAAGACGTTAAGGCTAGTCCCCCAGACACAAACACCTATAGACCAAGTTCTTTTTAAAGCAGGAAAAAATTACTTAAAAAACTCTATGCTTAATGGGTAATTTATCATTTCACCATTATTGGCTTTTATGGCATTAATGATTGGAAATATCAAACAAGCAAGCCCAATTAAGATCAATCCTATGATTCCTAATCCAAGAAGCAATATAAGTGGTATACAAATAATCGCATAGACAAACATGCTTAACTGAAAATTCATAATTGCCTTGCCATGCTCATCCATATCGTAAATTTTATCTTTGTTTACAATCCAAATTACCAAGGGCACGATAAAACCACCGAATCCGGATACAAGGTCCAATAACTGACTCAAGTGTGTAAGCATTAAAGTTTGCCTATCTTCTCTCATTTTTATACTTTTTTATAGGACGCATCTATGTATGGTTTGTTACAATTCTCTAAATTATTATATCTTGCGTAACTTCGCAAAATAATTTATCAACGGATGCACGAAAACTACGCGGTCAACAATGATACCATCATAGCACTCGCTACTTCATCCGGTATTGGAGCAATAGCGGTTATTCGTCTTTCCGGTAAAAACTCGATTGAAATTGTCAATCGCTTTTTTAGTTCAAAATTCGGTTCAAAAGATCTCATGAATGTAAAATCGCATACAGTTCATCTGGGAAATATAATAGAAAATAACACTATTATTGACGAGGTATTGGTTACTGTTTTTAAAGATCCTAATTCCTATACGGGAGAAAATGTGATTGAGATCAGTTGTCACGGCTCTGTTTATATCCAACAGGAAATTCTTCAATTATTCTTAAAAAATGACGTTCGTCATGCCGATCCCGGGGAGTTCACGTTGCGTGCTTTTCTCAACGGAAAAATGGATCTCAGTCAGGCAGAGGCTGTAGCCGATCTTATCGCTTCTGACTCAAAAGCTTCCCATCAAATTGCTTTACAACAGATGCGTGGTGGTTTTTCATCGGAAATTTCGTTGCTTAGAGAACAGCTTTTGAATTTTGCATCGCTCATTGAATTAGAATTGGATTTTGCCGAGGAGGATGTAGAATTTGCAGACAGAAAACAATTCCAGGAATTAATTAGTAAGATCAGTATTGTTTTAAAACGATTGATCGATTCTTTTGCTTTAGGGAATGTATTTAAAAATGGCATCCCCATTGCTATTGTTGGTGAACCAAATGTGGGTAAATCCACCTTGCTCAACGCCCTTTTGAACGAGGAAAAGGCCATCGTTTCAGAAATTCCCGGAACTACCCGGGATGCCATCGAAGATGAAATAATTATTGATGGTGTAGCATTTAGATTTATAGATACTGCAGGTATTAGAGACACCGAAGATGTAATTGAAAGCTTAGGCATTCAAAAAACCTTTGAAAATATTGAGAAAGCGCAGCTTGTATTGTATCTGGTGGATGCAAACAAGATAAAGGAGGAAAGAAAAAACCTGCCTGCCGGCAAGGCAGGGATAAAAGATTTCAATATAATCGAAGATATACAAGTATTAAAAAATAAATATCCTAATAAAAAAATACTAACACTAATCAATAAAGTAGATTTACTTTCAGAAGATGAACTCTTAAAACTCATCCCGATAAGCATCGGGACTCACCCCGATAAAAATCGTGACTTGAAACTAATACTCCTTTCTGCCAAAAATAAAACAGGAATTGATGATTTAATTAAAAACCTCACTGATTTAGCAAACATTGGTGCACTGAGTAATAACGAAACCATTGTGAGCAATTCACGTCACTTCGAAGCCCTTAATAATGCTTTGAATGCACTTTATGAAGTGAAAAAAGGGTTGGATAACAATATTTCCTCCGATCTGTTTGCTATTGATATCCGACAGGCCTTGTACCATTTGGGGGAAATCACAGGAGAGATCACAACAGAAGATCTTCTTGGTAATATTTTTGCTAATTTCTGTATCGGGAAGTAACCTACATTATTACACAAATAAATAAAATACATTTATTTAACTTAATCCCTTTAATTAGGGATTTTTTTGTTTTTTTATTTTAAATAGGTGATAAGTGTAGGTTGTTCATTGTTGAAATATTTGTACCTCATTTGTACCTTTTAAGTGTTGAAGTGCTAAGTATCGGTTTATCCGATTAATTTTTGCAACATATTGCAACATACAGCAACACAATGCACCAAGAAGCAACATACAGCACCATGAGCAGTAATATAAGAGTTCAAAGAATCTGTCAACATTGCGGTAATGATTTTACGGCAAAAACATCCGTAACAAAATATTGTAGTGATAATTGCGCCAAACGCGCTTATAAAGAGCGGAAAAAACAAGAAAAGATTGAGGCGAGCAATAAAGAAACTCGAAGAATTATAACCTTGCCTATTGAACAACTAAAATCAAAGGAGTTTTTAACTATTGCAGAGGCTTGCAAATTACTTTCTGTTAGTCGTTGGACTATTTGGCGCAAAATAAAAGGAAATGACATTCAGGCTTCAAAAATTGGAAGTAGAATAATTATTAAACGTACTGATTTGGACAAATTTTTAATATCACATCAATGATAACCAAGGTAACTCTTAGACAAAAGCCAATATCTAAAGGACGGAAAAGTCTTTATTTAGATTTTCACCCTGCAATAAAAATTACAGGCACAGATAAAACAACTCGAAGAGAATTTTTATCGTTACATATTATCGCTAATATTCAAACCAAGGAAGTTATCGAATATGGTAAAGAATCAAAAAAACCTTATAAAAAGATAGTTGTTGTTTATTAGAGTAATGGCAAACCTAAAAAGCGAGTTCTAACAGCAATAGAAAAACTCAACAATAAGCAAACCCTATTATTAGCCGAACAGATGATTCTTACAATATTATAAATTATCAATGCAAATTACCTTAACTTTTCTTTGAAAAAATCTATTGTTCGTTGCCAAGCAAGATTTGCAGCTTCCGTATTATACCTAGGAGTTGTATCATTATGAAATCCATGGTTTACTTCCGGGTATATGTGAGCTATATATTCCTTATTATTTTCTTTTAATGCCGCTTCATATGCTGGCCATCCTTCATTAACTCTTTTATCAAGTCCGGCATATTGCAGAAGTAAAGGAGCCTTAATATTAGGCACATCTTCAGCTGATGGCTGGCCACCATAAAAAGGAACTGCCGCTAACAAATCCGGAATTCGTACTGCCATCATGTTTGAAATCCACCCTCCAAAACAAAATCCAACTACACCCACATTACTATCACATTCCGGATGCAACTTTAGATATTCATAAGCCGCAATAAAATCTTCTAACATTTCATTACGGTCTCGTTGCCTTTGTAGAGTTCTGCCTTCGTCATCATTGCCCGGATACCCACCTAGTGGAGTAAGAGCATCTGGAGCTAAAGATATGAACCCTGCCAATGCAGCTCTTCTCCCAACATCTTCTATGTAAGGATTAAGTCCCCGATTTTCATGAACAACAATTATTCCTGGCAGTTTAGTGTCAATTTTAACTGGTCTTGAGAGTAAACCACGAATCTTTCCTCCACCTTTAGAAGATTCATATTCTATGAACTCTGATTTTAATCTAGGATCATTTGGTTGAACCTGAAGTTTTTCTTTATACTTAGGCAACATAAAACTGAGTATAGACGAAACAGTAAGTCCACCAATGGCATATATCGATAATTTTTCTAAAAAATTTCTCCTATCAATTTTATTGTGAACGTAGTCATCATATAAATCAAACATTTCTTGATTAATATCCTCTTTAGTAACTTTTTTCATAATGTCGTTTTTATTCAATTTATTTTTTATTTGACAGGGACTGCCTAAACAATTCCGTTTGTTCAATATAGTTATCATTCTTGGCATTCTTGGCCCAGTTATATGCCTCATTAATTGTGCTTAATGCACCTTTTCTATCACTATCTTTGTCTTGAATTTTTGATTTTAGCAATCCATATCTAAAATTTTCAGGACTTTTTTTAAGGGCTGCATCGATAAATGTGAGGGCTTCATCTAAATCTTTATTATTATTGAGATAATACTGAGCAGCTTCAAAATAGGTCCTATGAGCTATGTTATCTGGATTTTTCATAAATTCCGTCATTTGTTTTTCAATCTTGTCGTCTACTTCAACCTTTATAGGGATATTGACCAAAGTATTTTCCCAAACCAATTGAAGATGAAATGAATTAGTACCGAGTTTAGAAAACTGAAGTGTAAAGGTTTCTACATAGTGGTTTATTTTCTGAGGATTGACATTAAATCGAAAGACATCATCTGTCGAATTGTAGGCATCACCGGCCAAGCTCCGCAACTTGGTATTCGAATGAATTATTATCGTCCACACTTCTTTTCCTGGTATCGTATAGAGAGCATATGTTCCTGACTGGATGGGTTTTCCGCCGATATGTACGGGTTCAATAAAGGTAATTTTAGTAGAAGCATTGGCCCCTGTGCGCCAAACTCTGTCATAAGGAACCAAGCCACCAAAGACAGCCCTTCCTTTTGCTGAAGGCCTTGAATATTCTAGACTCACTTCTGTAAGTCCGATTTCCTGTGAAATTTTACTAAAAGGACTTAAGGTTGGTGTTTTCAGTGTTTGACTAAAACAGAATGAAGACCATAAAAAGATGCAGATAAAAGTGATTGTGTATTTCATGTCAATTGTTGTTAATTATATAAACTGAATTATAATTCTGCAAACTGTCAGTATAAAGTTTGTGAGTTCAATCACAAGATAGATTTTCCACCAGAAAACAGACAATATAAACATACATAAACTTTGGCAAAGTGCAAAAAGCAAGCATTAAATTAACACCCTGTTAACAGTAGTTTTTCCCTTCTTATTGTTTGTTTATATACCTAATCTCTTTTTCACTAAACAGTACCTCCCTCCTACTAAAAAAAGAGTATTTCTATTAAAGAAATGTTAAAAATTTATTTATTGTCTCAATTTGTAACAATAAAATATTGCTTACTCCTAATTTTATCGTTTATTTATGGAAATTTAAGATTTGGCAAAAATAAAACTCCCTTCAACTGATGAATTTATACCTCATTTGTCGTTTGATTCAGTAATTTTTGGATTTAAGGGTCAGCAATTAAAAATACTCATTCTTGAATATCACAATACAGGATTGTTTGCCTTGCCTGGTGGTTTTGTCAAAAGAATCGAGAATTTAAATGATGCAGTTAAAAGAGGTTTATCCGAACGTACCGGTTTAGATAAAATTTATTTGGAACAGTTCCACACTTTTGGTGATGTATATAGAGCTACCCCAAGTGTAATGCGGACAATTATTGAAGCCAATAGTAATAAAGTAGAAGCAGATCATTGGATGTTGGATCGTTTTATTTCTGTGGCCTATTATGCTTTGATTAATTATGATGACGTTGAACCAAAACCTGATGAACTTTCTGATTCTATAAATTGGTATGCTATTGACGAATTACCTCCATTAATGATGGATCACCAAAAAATTGTAGAAAAGGCTTTGCAGACCTTAAAGGATGATTTAGAAAAAAAGTTAATTAGTATGAACCTTTTGCCTTACAAATTTACTATGAAGGAACTACAACAAGTTTACGAGGTAATTCAAGGAGAGAAATTGCGTCGAACTACATTCCAACGCAAATTGTTGGGACTAAATATTTTGGATCGACATGAAAAACTGTTTACTGGAAATGCCAATAAAGCACCTTATTTATATAGCTTTAAATTGAAGAATCTCAATAAACAAAAAAACTAGTAATAAAAAAACAAAACTTATTATGAGAAAATGTATTGTTGAGCAACGATAAAACCTTTGATATTCAACCAATGGAAGCTGTAAAATAATTTATGATGGATAAATCGGCTTCAAATAAAATAAACCCAAGGGTTGTAATCTCACAATGTAAATAGTATGCAAAATAAACACAAAATAACTTCATATTCAAATCATATAGCAGCATAAATCATGAAACTAAAAAAAAAGCACCTAGGTTTAGCGATAATTAGCCTCATTTTTATAGGATGTGGGCCAAAATTCACAGAAGAGGATAAAGGAGATTTCAATATTGTTTACAATACAAGAGGTGAAATTTTGGGGTATAGCCCTAATTCAGGAGTGAGTCTACTCACAATAGATAGATACGCTTTTAAAGATTTAAATAAAAATGGCAAACTTGATGCTTATGAAGATTGGCGATTACCTGTAGAACAACGTGCAATGGATTTGGCAAAAAAAATGACATTGGAACAAATCGCAGGTTTAATGCTCTATAGTGCCCATCAATCCATCCCATCAGGAGGTAACAGATTTTTTGGACAAGTTACATACAATGGAAAACCCTTTGCTGAAAGTGGTGCAAAGTCCAGTGATCTATCAGATTCTCAGCGAAATTTTTTAAAAGATGATAACCTTAGACATGTGCTTATAACTTCGGTAGAATCTGCTATAATTGCTGCAAAATGGAATAATAATGCCCAAACGATGGTAGAGAAAATTGGATTGGGAATTCCTATCAACATAAGTTCAGACCCTCGTCATGGAAGCGATTCTTATGCAGAATTTAATGCTGGTGCAGGAGGAGAAATATCCATGTGGCCAGGAACTTTGGGGATTGCTGCTTCTTTCGACCCAGAACTAATGAATCAATTTGGATATATTGCCTCAAAAGAGTACAGAGCTTTGGGCATAGCTACGGCCTTATCCCCTCAAATTGATTTGGGAACTGAGCCACGTTGGAGTCGTTTTGATGGTACTATGGGAGAAGACCCGGATTTAGCTACAGATATGGCCAGGGCATATGTAGATGGTTTTCAAAACTCTGGAGATATAAATAATTTAGAAGGATGGGGATTTCAAAGTGTAAATGCCATGGTAAAGCATTGGCCTGGAGGAGCCCCGGAAGAAGGTGGTAGAGATGGTCATTTCGGCTATGGAGCCTATGCAGTTTATCCCGGTGAAAATTTAAAAGATCATTTGCAACCCTTTACAGAAGGTGCTTTTAAGTTAAACGGACCTACTAAAATGGCTTCTGCGGTAATGCCTTATTATACTATTTCCTATAATCAAGACACAAAAAATGGTGAGAACGTGGGTAACGCTTTCAACAAATATTTAATTACAGATTTATTACGTGGAGAATATGGTTATGACGGTGTCGTTTGCACAGATTGGGGGATTACTCGAGACGTAGCTGCAGTTGATCTTTTTCAAGGAAAAAGTTGGGGAGTTGAAACTATGTCTGAAGCTGAACGTCATTATAAGGCCCTTGAGGCTGGCGTTGATCAATTTGGAGGAAATAATAAGATGGGGCCAGTTATAGAAGCCTATAAAATGGGTGTAACAGAACATGGAGAAGTATATATGCGTAAGCGTTTTGAAGAATCGGCCGTTCGTTTGCTAAAGAACATATTTAGGGTTGGGTTATTCGAAAACCCTTATTTAGAAATTGCAAAAACCGGGCGTATAGTTGGTAATAAAGAATTTATGAAAGCGGGTTATGAGGCACAACTTCGCTCAATTATTATGCTAAAAAACAAACAAAAAACACTCCCATTAAAACAAAGGCAAAAGGTATATATTCCTCAAAGGTACGTAGCCGCTGGAAGAAACTGGTTTGGAAGAGAGACACCTGAAAAATGGGAATTACCTTTTAATATAGAGATTGTTAAGAAATATTTTGAAATAGTTGAAAATACTGAAGAAGCTGACTTTGCTTTAGTGGGGGTTAAAAGTCCTGATGGAGGAGTTGGGTACAACAGGGAAGATTTAAATAGTGGAGGTAATGGATATGTCCCGATCAGTCTACAGTATAGTGAATATACAGCAGAAAATGCCCGTGAAAATAGTTTGGCAGGAGGAAGCCCCTTAGAGAATTTTATAAACCGCTCCTATAAGGGAAAAACGGTAACAGCTTCCAACATATATGATATGAAAATGATAAAAGAGACCAAATCAAAAATGGGAAATAAACCAGTCATTGTGGTGGTAAATGTATCCAAAGCCATGGTATTTTCTGAAATCGAAACTAGTGCCTCCTCTATTTTAATACATATGGGGGTTCAGGATCAAGCTTTGATGGATATTATTACAGGAAGGGCTGAGCCATCAGCTTTATTACCATTTCAAATGCCTATTGATATGACAACTGTTGAAGAACAATTTGAAGATGTTCCAAGGGATATGAAACCTTATCTAGATTCTGAAGGCAACACCTATGATTTTGCATTTGGATTGAACTGGAAAGGTGTAATTAATGATGAAAGAGTTACTAAATACAAATAATGAAAGGAAACATTTTAAAATATCAGTACTCTCATTTAAGAGGTCAAAAAAATACAAAATTTTATTAATGAATAAATTTATTTTATTATGCTTAAAAAAATTCTAATTGGTCTATTTGCATTGCTAGTCATTATACAATTTATCAGACCAGACAAAAACGTATCTAATGATGAAACGTATAATATTGCTACAAAATATACTGTATCTGTTGAAGTTAATCAAATACTCAAAGTTTCATGCATTGATTGTCATTCTAATAAAACGGAATACCCTTGGTATTCTAATATTCAGCCAGTTGCCTGGTGGCTTGATCATCATGTAACAGATGGTAAAAAGCATTTAAATTTTTCGAATTTTTCAAACCTCCCAATAGCAATCCAGAACCATAAATTTGAAGAAATTATAGAAATGATTGAAGAACATGAAATGCCATTAGCGTCATATACTTATTTGGGCTTACATAAAGAGGCAAATCTTACGGATAAACAGAGAAAAATTGTAGTGAATTGGGCTAAGGCTCAAATGGATACATTAAAGGCTAATTATCCTGCCGATAGTCTTATAATGAAACGTAAGCCACGTGGTGTATCGCCAACGAAGTAAATATTATAGTTATAAAACAAAATGTAGATGGAAAATATGAATGCTGTTTTTCTGGCTTATTAATAGCTACAATTTTGGAGTTAAGTTTCTATTCGGCAAGGAGTATTATTTATGAGCGTTTATCTAATACAAATATGCAAGGAATCATATTGCCAAATGTATTACCTCAAAAAATGCTTTCACAACAAATGGAAGGTGCTGACTAGAAAAACATTTAATAGAATATCTCTAAAACCTATTTTAGTATATTAAGTTTCAAATATATATGACAGATATGATAGTCATCAATTGCCTTACCTTAAAACTTTTTTATACAAGCTAGCTTCTTTTAAAATATCCTATGATATCTTTCTTTCACCTTCTCCATATAAAGGGTTTTCATTTTATAGGATAAGAAAGATTTATCAATCCACTTTATTGCTATTGATTTTAATTTATAAAACCTTTTAAATACACCTGTTATTTGCTTTGAAGTAAGACCTAAATTATCTCCTAAAGCGTCAAAATCTATCTTTTCTAATCTATTTTTTCTTCCGTTTAATGTCAATGCCATTTCTTCTTTATCTTCTGGGTTTATAATGGTAGCATTCAATAGATCGTAAGCTGGTGCCAATGACCAACCTGTACTAGTCTCTATCATAGAAAAGTTCTTTAAGTGCATGTCATTATTGCCAATAAGAAAGCTAAATAAGGTCAGCTCAAAAAAGAACAACTTGTCTAACAACGTATTACTGGAATAATTGCCAAGTGCTTTACCAATCTTTTCTGAAGAACTTTTGTATTTATCATAGGCTTCTGTTATTTGAAACATGTCTAGCATATGTTTTTTTTCGCCCTTATCCCCTCTATCTATTCTTTTAGTAATGTACGATAGCTCTCCCGATTGTAAACGAATTAAAGAAGATGGTACTGTTTGAATTCCAAAAGATTCCGCTATACGCATGGTGAGATGTTCATTTGCCGGCATTTCAGGAAAGTCAAGAGATGGTGGTTTAAAAATATAGTTACCCCCTAAAGCCCCTACTATGGTCAATCTGCTATGGGTGAGTTCACTTGTTTCATTGATTAAAGACATCGATAATTTAGGTTGCACTCCCGGAACTGTAATACTATGCTCCACTATATTTTTAGCCAATTCAGACATTTCTTCTAAGGCATAAGGTAATTGTGGAGCCTTCTTTTGACCAAAAAAAACTAGGCTGCATTTTTCATGAAAATCTACTTCACCTTTTAATTTTTCGTAACAATATAAACACTTATTCTTCATCTGTTTCTTCAATTGGTACAACACTTACCGCTCCTATACAATTTTGACAACAGGCCAATAATAAGCCCATCCTATCGCTAGGATTAATCTTCCAATTTTTAGAGGCTATATCTAATAACCACCCTTCAGGGATCAGCCCTTCAAAAAAAGGAAAAAGTCGGTTACTTACATAAGGCTCTTTTGTTACGGGCATCGTAAACGTAATGAATTGTTCTTGATGATTGCTTGCATAATCATCTTCATAGGTAAAGATATATTCTCCATCATCTCTTTCGGTTAAAACACCTGCTAAAATATCTCTATAAAATATATGGGCTTTCCTCATAACTCTTTATCAGACTTTTCTATTTCCTTTCTCTCAACAGCTGCTAATTGATGTCCAAACATACTTAAGACAAGGTTTACCTTTTCCATATTTAGATTGGTCTTACCTTGCTCTATTTTCCTAATAACTGTTAAAGCAACACCCGCACGTTCGGCAAACTCTTCTTGTGTGAGGTTTACTGATTTCCTTCGTTCTTTAACAAAACTTGCTAGTTCCTTCATTATATGCTTTTAAATATAAACGGAGTAAATATATAATATATATATGTATTTAGATATAATTATATGAATATAATTTAATTTATATTCTTTTACATATAAATTAAAAATAATTATAAAATTGTTTTAGATTTGCCATATTTGTATTTATTAACACAATAATACCTTTCAATCTAACAACGGAAAACAAAAGTTTACACCATTTTTACACCACAGATGGCGGTAAGTCCAGTGTTTATAAGGGTTGAAATATATTGTATCGAAGGTAAAGGCAATTATGATAATTGGGAAGCTGCTCTTAAACATGTAGAACTTTATTGTTCTACCAACTTAATGATAAAAGATTTTGATGAGCGTTTTTTAAAGGGATTTAAAATAAGAAAACCATTCTAAATCCAGCGTTTAAGCCGTTAAAATTAAAAGTGATAAAAACTGATTTTCAAAAATTACCTATTATTTAATATTTGGTATACAAGTGTTTTACCATTGTTAACAGTGGCTAAAATATAATCTTTTCCGTTTATTGTAAAAAGATTTAAATGTTTTACTTCTTTATTACCAAAATTAATACCTACATCAATTCCGGCTATTATATTACCATTTTGTTGTAAAATATAGCCTGTGTTCCCATCCAATTTACCATTGTAGGGTGGAACCCCAAAAAGATTACCTGCCAATAACACCTCATCTATTCCATCTTTATTAAAATCACTTTTTAAAAAACATGTTATTGGTGACCATTGTAAGACTTCATTAAAAGGTATAAAACTGAATTTGTCATTATGATTTTCCAAATAACCTGAACTTAAGTTCGTCACATTTTTTAATTTAGCTTTGCGTAATGTAGCCTTATCAAAAATTTGATCAAATGACTTTCCGGCAAATTCTTGATATGATTTAAATTTAGATTTTATCATTTCGCCTAGTTCAGAATCGAGTTCATCTTTATCATGAATGCTGTAATATTCATTTTGTTTAGCAAAACTTAATAAGGTTTCAGATTTACCATCTTTATTAAAATCACCTACATACATTTTAAGAGGATATTTTTCTGAAGCTTTAAATTTATTGTTTAGGCCCCAGTTTCCTAATAAATAATCAAGATCCCCATCTCCATCAATATCAAAAGGGTAGATCGCTTGCCAAAGGCCTGTATTATCGATTTCCGCTATGTAATTAGTTACATTTTTAAATACCCCCTTTTCATTTTTAAAAAATTGTGGAGCGATCCATTCACCAACTACAATTAAATCATCAACCCCATCTTTATTAAAATCTGTAAATATAGCATCTGTAATCATTCCTAATGAATCGGTTAAAACACTTTTGACAATAGTGAATTTGCCTTTGCCATTATTATCTAAAAGATATGATTTAGGCGAGTTGCCAAATTCCCTAGCAACCGCTCTGCCACCAACGAACATATCAATATCGCCATCCTGATCAAAATCATGAGTTCTTACAATTGCGCTATTTTCGTAATAAACAGGTAATGCATCAGGTGCTTTAGAAAATTCACCTTTTCCATTATTAAAATATAATCGATCTTTTAAGGGTTCCGATTTGTTATAATATTGACCACCTCCTGAAACAACCATTAAATCCAAATCTCCATCATTATCAGAATCAAAAAATATCGCATCTACATCTTCAGAAATTGAATCTTCATCAAAAACTGAGGGTTCAACCAATTGCATATTATGGCTATTTTGTATGTATAACTTAGCTTTAACTCTAGATGCCCCTCCAATAAATATATCTTTTTTTCCATCATTATTTATATCTGCGACAGTGAATGCCGGGCCCTGTGTTGAAATTTTATAGGGTATTAAAGGGTATAAGCCAAGCTCTGAAAATTTATTTTCTATATGATTAATATTTATAAAACTTGTATCAATTATCTTTTTAAACCAAGGTTCTTTTTTCTTAAATAAGGTTTCATAATTAATTAATTTTCTCAGTATCGATGGTTTTATTGTTAAAGTCTGATTCGTTTTAACATTTTTGAGTAATTGTGATGTGTTATCAGGCCATATAACCAAGAGTGAATCAATTTCTTGAACATTATCAAACCCAAAGTGTATAATTGGTTCTACAGATGATTGAAACCCCCTTGTTGTGTACAGTTGTCTGAATTGTAATTTATCATTATTATAAGCAATAACTTTTGTTCCAAGTGCAAATCTATTTTTTGTTTCTGTTGTAAATTCGAGTTTTAAATAGGTCTTAATTTTTGAATTGTTTTTAAGGATAGAAGGTTTTGCATTAAAATTATTAATGATTAAATCAAGATCACCATCATTGTCTAAATCTCCGTAAGCTGCCCCACTTGATATTGTAGAAATGTTTTTATACCAAATACCTGATTTGTCTTCAAATTTTAAATTGCTATTACCCTTATAAAAATAATTATGAATGGCCCCTTTAGGCATTAGGTTTAATGCATTTTGATCAAACAACCTTGAGGTACTAATATTTTTCCTGATGTAACAATTAGGAAAAATATTAG
>PVMS01061135.1_pt1 | contig 14153 bp, 11 predicted proteins | sample 1853461 | NCBI WGS metagenome assembly PVMS01 (sample SAMN08582032, study PRJNA380276) | Marine sediment metagenome, whole genome shotgun sequencing project. | isolation source: ocean sediment barecode stripped | collected 2017 | reverse complement strand
TGTTCATGAAAGGGGCCACAAAAACCTTTCGGGTAACGCCGATCATATTATAAATTTTGATAACATAATCGGAGTGGAATTGCCCGGCTTCTTCGCTGGGCGTAAACTTGAAATCGGTCAGATCAATTAATACTTTCGTAACCCTGTATTCCATGGCGAATGAGGCATATCTTAAAATGGACCATTTAAATCCGTAGTCATCCATATCTTCGGTATCCGCCTTCCATATAAAATCGATGCGGTCATCCTTTAAAACAAAGTCCATGTATTTGTGCTCATAGAGTTTCATAGTAAAACCTCCTTTGCATTGAGACCTTTTAAAAACATTCTGGTTTGGACAATTATAAATGATTGCCTGATTGTTTAAATCTTCAAACCTTTATCATTTTAAAATGAGATTCAAAATAGACTTCGTCAAGCGAAATTTTCGGGAGGGTAAGCTATTTTTTTATCAAGCTAAAAGGTCATACACTATATATTACTTTAATAAGTGGTATTGCCGGAGAACTCGAAAAAATCATCGACGCCTATATATGTAACTGCTTAGATGATCCTTGTTTCCTTATGCCGGGCAAACGCGGCGGAAAAGAGAAATAATGGACCTTTTTTCTCGGGTATAATCGGGAGATATACTCATAATCAAAAATTATTTGCATTAGCAAAAGAAACATAACAAATAAGGCAATTGACATTGATTGGGGTGAGGCCGTGAGGTCTAACTCTGGTTTTTATTTTTGGCTGAAATTCAAAATCTAATCTGGAGTTTGACATTGCGTTAGATTTGGAGAGCACTCGGGTGTGATACTGTTTTCGACCTCAGCAATGAGCCGATTGAAATAGAAAAATTTTAGGTGACCAGTTTCAAGTTAACTTTATTTTGTGTTATTGAAAAATTTGAAAAACCAATCCATGTTAAAACAAAAAGAGCATCTTTATCCTGTCGATCTTGATCAGCATACCGTCCATCATCAGCCCCCTGTTTTCATTGTTAAACACAATTCTGATGCCGATTTAATCCGTTTATGGCACAGGTGCATAGAAGTTGCCTTTGCTTACACATGATTGACTGAAAGTATTTTTTATGAAAGATAGGTCAATAACGCACTATCAGTGAGGCGAGAGGAAGCTATCCAAAATGAACGACAAAGCCACTAAATTATCCGCCCTGATTATCGCATCGATAAGCTCTTTTCTAACACCGTTTATGATTTCATCGGTCAATATTGCGCTGCCGATCGTTGGAAAAGAGTTTAAAACCGATGCAGTTTTGTTAAGCTGGGTGGCGACATCCTACCTTTTGGCGGCTGCCGTTGCTCTGGTACCTTTTGGCAAGCTAGCCGACATTTACGGGCGCAAAAAATTTTTTCTAAACGGTCAAATCATTATTACGATAACATCATTGCTGGCCGCAATTTCGGTTTCGGCACCCATGCTCATCATTTTCCGGGTTTTTCAGGGCGTCGGTGGGGCCATGGTGTTTGCCACCGGCATTGCAATTTTAACCTCGGTGTATCCGCCGAATGAGCGTGGCAAAGTTCTGGGAATTGCCGTGGCAGCGGTTTATATTGGTCTTTCCTGCGGTCCTTTTTTCGGCGGATGGCTTACCCAGCATTTTTCCTGGAGGAGCATATTTGTGATCAATATCCCGCTGGGGCTGTCCATCATTTTACTGGTATTATGGAAATTAAAAGGTGAGTGGACCGGGGCGGCGGGAGATAAATTCGACCTTACCGGATCGGTCATCTATGGTGTGGCGATAGTGGCCATCATGTACGGTATTACGATAATTCCGGCGATATTGAGCATCTGGATAATTCTGGCCGGTATTTTGGCTCTGGTAAGTTTTGTCAAATGGGAGAGAAAAATACCGTATCCGGTTTTTGAAGTGAACCTGTTTACTGAGAACCGGACCTTTTCTTTTTCCTGTCTTGCAGCGTTGATAAATTACAGTGCCACGTTTGCCGTAGCCTTTTTATTAAGCCTTTACTTGCAATATATCAAAGGACTGACTCCCCAGGGGGCCGGAGTGGTTTTAATTTCTCAGCCGATTGTAATGGCAGTATTTTCACCCATGGCCGGCAAACTTTCCGATAGAATTGAGCCCCGGATGATCGCTTCGCTTGGCATGGCTTTGACAACGCTGGGATTAATCCTTTTAACGCTGGTCAACCACGACACCACCCTTATATTTATTGTTATCAGCCTGATGGTTCTCGGATTCGGGTTTGCCCTCTTTTCGTCACCCAACATGAATGCCATCATGAGTTCAGTCGCTAAAAGATATTATGGTATTGCTTCCGGATCTGTGGGAACTATGCGCGTGCTGGGCCAGATGCTAAGCATGGGAATCGCCACCCTGGTGTTTGCCCTTTTTATCGGCCGGGCCCAAATAACCCCGGAACTTTATCCTGAGCTGATCAGAAGTGTCAAAATTGCATTTACCATTTTTTCATGCCTCTGTGCCGCCGGGATATTTTTCTCGTTTTCACGGGGAGAGTTGCGGTCCGGCGACTGAATTACAGGTCAAAAATTAGTGATTGGCAGAACAAATAGATAACAAATTAAACCGATTAGCTATGATCGATGAAGGCACGATTTACACAATCCAACCGATTGAAAAATGCGATAGATTAACATATGCAATAAACAACCATCAAATAGATTATCGAACACCCTAGCAAGGAGATAGGCTTATTGCTATCTCCTATTAAGCACATCTACCGAAAAAATCGGTGTATTTTTAAGTCTGGATAGGCTAAACGCCTGATTTTACTGATAACGAATTTTTTTGGCGCAGAGCAAGCCAAAAAAATTTGGTGCGGAAAATATGAGCACAATTAGACCTTTCCTATTGATATTTGTTGGCGTACATGCAAAAATATTCACAAATATGCGTGAAAAGATGAAAAATCGACATGGTGCGGAACCAAAAAAGTTAACCTGCTGATAACATTTCAAATATACCCAACAAGTGTTTAACGAGAGTGCTATATACGCATTCGAAAAGGTAAACTAATCTTGCGCAAGGACATTATTAATTAAACGCTAGCTGCGCCATGCTCGATGGTAAGGGCAACGATATTCGCGGCATCTATTTCTCTCGAAGGAACGCCTCTTTTTACGGCAAGAGATGCAGCGGCGCCCATGGCCTGCCCCATGGCCATACAAGTGCATTGTGCGCGAACACCTGCAAGCGCCATTCTCTCCGCAGATACGATCCGACCGGCTACGGTAATCCTTGAACTCCCCTTTGGAATAAGCGCACTGAATGGTACCTTGGGTATAAGGTCCTTGCGGTCATGAAAATAGACATCGCACCCTTTTTCGCGGCTGTGCATGTCTATGTAGTTGAAGGAGTTACAGATTTTATCTTTGAAATCTGTCGCGGTCATGAAATCGTCTTTTGTGATGATATATTCTCCTTCGGTTCGATAGGTTTCGCGTGCAACCGCGTGTGAATACATCGTTTTTAAAACGGCTCTTTCGCAGCCGGGTATCGACGAGGTTACGAACTTGAACATCCGCAGCATTCTCGCCCGGCCCTCCAAATTGGCTCTCGTCTGACCCTCGGCGTCGGATGTATCCGCATCATAGACATGCGTCGCATTATGGCCGCCGTGAGCAAGATAATAACTGAAGGGCAGCGAGTTGGAGTAGGCATAATCGCCTTTCTTTAAAATGTCGATTTCCATTGCCTCTTCGTATATCGTTTGAACTTCTTTTTCCCATATCTGCTCGTATTCAATCCCCTCAATTTTGTATTGATACGTACCGGGCTGTCTGACTTTATCACAAAGGACTCCAAGACCGAGTATTCTGACCACATCAGAATCCCCTGTGCAATCGATGATTTCTTTTGCTTTCGTAATTCGTTTGATACCGCGGCCCAATGAGGTAATTTCCCAATAATTCCCCACCGCTTTTGCATCAGCAATGAACTCATGATAGTGCAATATGACCCCTGACTTTCCCGCCTCTTCTTCTGCTATCGTGGCGTAAATTGGAACATTAATATAGCTGTAATAGCCCGGACTTTCGGCCGGTCTTCTCTTTTTGTAATCGGGTATCGGCAGACCTTCAATCTTCTTTGATTTGGTATATAGCTCCCAGGCGATACCGAGAACGACCGGGCCTTCAGTGCTGAAAAAGTGATTCGGCATATAAACGCCACCGGCGGTCATCGTCCCACCAAGCATCGATCCTGCCTCAATTACGGAGGTTTTTATTCCGGCCCGGGCGGCCTGCAATGCAGCCACATGCCCTGCTGTGCCTCCGCCCGCGACAACGAGATCCACTGACTCTTTAATTGTTTTCATAGCGCCTTCCCCTTTGCCTTGCTGATGTAAAATAACGCATATCGATTTACATCTAAAATATGAATTGATTTGTAGTTGGATATTATTTATCTGTCAATTAACAAATAAATTGGATTAATTTGTATGGCATTGCGCAAAGGAGCTAGGATATGAAACAGATGAAAGAGGCATCAAAAATGATTCCCGTCATGGCGCAAACAGAGGTCTTAGTGGTGGGAAGCGGCCCGGGCGGCCTTGCTGCAGCATTAGCTGCACGCCGGGAGGGGATGGATACGATGCTGGTGGATCGTTTTGGTTGTTTTGGCGGAAACATCACACAGGCATCCGTGGAGTCGATTGCATGGTACCGACATGCGAGCACGGTAGAATCCGAAGGCATTGGTTTCGAATTTGAGGTGCGGGCCAGGGAGATGGGAGCGAGCCGTAAAGAGCCGCAGTCTCAAAGCGAAGCGCTGGATACGGAAATGTTCAAATACGTGGCCGACAGGCTGATAGAAGAGACAGGGATCAATCCGGTCCTGCATTGCCTGGCAGTCGAAGCGGTGATGGAGGGCGGTGTCATCCGGGGCATCATAACGGAAAGTAAGTCGGGTCGGCAGGCCATACTTGCAAAGCGGGTGATCGATGCCACCGGTGACGCCGATATCGCCTGCCGCTCCGGTGCTCCCTATAAAATAGCCCAGAAGCAAGATCTGCTGGGGGTTACGGTAACATTCTCATGCAGCGGGGTACATAAGGAGCGGTTCCTTGAATATGCAAGGACGCATCCGGCCACCCTAAAGAATTGGGCCGAAAAGACAACGGGAAAAGAAGATCATATGTTCAGCCCCTATCTTGCGGAACCTTTCAGAAAAGCAAAGGAAGCCGGCGAGATTCCAGATGATGTCGAAATCGCCGGTACCTGGAGCAGCCTTACTGAGCAGGGCGAGGCCACCTATTTAAACGTGGTGTATATGCTGGGATTTGACGCAACCGACGTTCGGGACCTCACCCGGGCAGAGATGGAAGGTCGCAAGCAGGCCATGTGGGCCATAGCCGCTTTGAAGAAGTACACCCCCGGCTTTGAAAAGGCAAAGCTCAGAACTTTCGGCGCGTCCCTGGGCACAAGAGAATCGAGGAAGATCATCGGGAGCTATAATATCACTGGGCACGACGTAAGGAACCAGGCACGATTCGATGATTCCATTGGCATCTTTCCGGAATTTTTAGACGGCTACGGTATCGTTATCATCCCAACGACAGGCAGATACTTTCAGGTTCCTTACGGAATTACGGTTCCGCTAAAGGTCGACAATCTCCTGGTCGCAGGGCGCTGCGTCGCTGGCGATCAGCTATCTCATGCTGCGACCCGCCAAATGATGTGTTGTGCTGTTACCGGGCAGGGGGCCGGTGTAGCGGCTGCCGTTTCCATCAAGGACAAGATGACATGCAGGGAGGTGGATATCAAGAATGTGCAGAAAGCGCTTGAAAAACAGGGAGTTCGGATTGCATAGACAGCAAGTCAGCCAATCGCATGGCCCGGCAACACCAAAGTAAGCCCGAACTATCCCAGATAGGATAGATAAGTTATGCGTCCGCCTGTTTCAGCTCCGAGCAGGATTTTCTAATAATTAGATCGGCGTCCAGGCAATACTGCAGGGTCTGTCTGGCTTTGTCGTCGATCGATTCCAGGAGAACTCTTGCCGCTAAGCGGCCTATTTCCCTGGCGGTGACCCTTACCGTAGTGAGCGGAGCATCGCTACCGGTTGAGATTTTACACCGTTTCGAAAAGGCTTATAATACGACCATTTATGAGAGCTACGGGCTTACTGAGTTTTCGCCGACCTGCGTGGAAAATCCTTTCGGCAGACCTATACGTCCGAGCTCCATCGGCTTGCCGATCCCGCCTCTTAAAACCCGGGTTGTGGATAAAAATGATCGTGACGTGGCAGTCGGCGAGGTTGGAGAGCTCTGTGTGCAGGGCCCGGCGGTCATGAAGAAATATCTGAACAAACCCGAGGCAACCGCCCGGACGTTCCGCGGTGGATGGCTGCACACCGGTGATCTTGCACGTACAGATGAAGACGAACACATCTACATCGTTGACCTCAAAAAGGATTTAATCATTAGAGGCGGCTATAATGTGTATCCGCGTGAGATCGAAGAAGTGTTGTACACTCACGAGGTCATATCGGAGACAACAGTTATCGGTATACCCCATGATGATCTAGGGGAAGAGAAAGCAGCCATGATTGTACTCAAACCCGGTGCTGATGTTACTGCCGATGATTTACGCCGGTACGTCAAATCCCAGGTGGCACCCTATAAATATCCCAGGATGATAAAATTTTTAAATGAGCTTCCCAAAACTGCAGCCGGTAAAATTTTGAAACGAGCGATATCAGTTGCCGAATAGTTCGTTAATAATTTTAATTTCCCATTTTTTAAATGAAGCGCTAATCTATTTTTGGTGATTAATGCGTATGGCTATTGTTTAAATTTTGCTTGACAGTATGATTCACTTATAATAGAGAGGTAAAGACCGACCGGTCTGTCTTTAACCTTCTTAAGGAGTCCGATAATGAGTCTTAAGGAAAAAATTATCCATGAATCTTTGAAACTTTTTTCCTTAAATGGCTTTTTAAGCACTTCTATATTGGACATCATATCCGCTGCCGAAACATCTAAGGGCGGTTTCTATAACCATTTTAAAAGTAAGGAAGATCTGTTTTATCAGGTTTTAGACGAGTCTCGCAAAATTTGGCGTGAAAGAAACCTCAACGGTCTGAACGAAGTAGAAGATTCGATAGGTAAAATAAAAAAATTACTGACAAATTATAGAGATCGATATCTCATGGATGCCGAAAATTTTCCCGGAGGCTGTATTTTTATAATGTTTGCAGTTGAATTAGGTGACTCTCGTCCGCATTTATCCCGGGAAGTTCAAAAAGGATTTGTCGGACTCAAGGCCATGATTAAAAGACTCCTGGACGAGGGTAAAGATTCCGGAGAATTTTACAAGGGCATCAACACCGACACTATAACGGAAATCTTATTTAACGGCATGTTGGGTGCTTCCGTAAATTATAGCGTGGATAAGTCCTTTGATACCTTAGACCATTCAATTAATTCCCTGATCGATTATATTAACAAACTGAAACGGTAGAAATTGACGTCTTTAAGAGTGAACAATAAAAGAGTATACGCCACAGACCGATCGGTCTGTTTAAAGGTTCTCACATATGGCGTTCAAAGATAAATCCATCAGGACTGGCTGTCATAAAAAACGATAAATTGTTCAAAATCGCAATATTAAAACGATTGAAGGAGGAAAACTAACCATGATTGATTTTACTTTTACCGAAGAGCAGGAGATGTTTCGAAAAGCGGCCAGGGAATTTGCAGAAACAAAGATTGCACCCAAGGTGGCTGAGATGGAGGAAACCGGGGAAGTCAGTGATGAGGTGGTCAAAGCCATGGGTGAGGCAGAAATGATGGCCATCACCATCCCGGAAGAATACGGAGGCCTGGGATTGGGGTATACCGAGCGGATGATTGCGGTTGAGGAAATCAGCCGGGTATCGGTGGCAGCTGCCATGATGCTTCAGGTTTTTGCCTTGGGTATCGAACCGATCGTAAAATCTGGTACCGAGGAACTTAAAAAGAAATATTTGCCGGGTCTGGCCACCGGTGAACATCTAGCCACGACTGCGGTCACCGAAGCCACAGGGGGATCCGATGTCACCGGCATCCGTTCATCTTATAAAAAAGACGGAGACGATTTTATTCTTAACGGCCGTAAATGCTTTATTACCAACTCCCATATCGCCGATACAATTACAGTTTTGGCAAAAGACGAAGAAAATCCCAAAGCCTTTTGCGCTTTTGTTCTGGATAAAGACATAGAGGGATGGAAGGCCACCCATAAGGAGCACAAAGTCGGTATGCGGGGTTGCAATACCGGTGAGTTGGCATTCGAAAATTGTCGCATACCCGCAAGTCAAATGCTGGGAGAAGAAGGCAAAGGGTTGCGGGTTACCATGGCTGCCATTGGTGATGTTGGCCGGGGCGGAATGGTCGGCGTTGCTTTAGGACTTCAGGTTGTCTGTCTGGAAGAATCTATCAAATTTGCCAATGAAAGGATTCTTTACGGCAAACCGATTGCTGCCCTACAGACAATTCAAAACAAACTGGCGGACATGAAAATCGATTTAGAAGCCGGCAGGTTGCTGGGTTATCGCGCGGCTGCTATGCAGGATAAGGGCCAGCGCTCAAGCAACGAATTTGCCGTCGCTAAATATTATACCACCGAAGCCTGCCAGAGAGCTGCCAAAATGGCAGTGGATATCCACGGCGGATATGGTTGCATGGAGGAATTTGCAGTTTCACGATATTTGCGTGATTCTTATGTGGTCGGACCGTCGGCAGGAACATCCGATATTATGAAGGTAATAATTGGTCGCTGGGTGCTCTCTTAACTACGGAGGTATAATCCGAAGTTCATCAACACAAAACAGGATTCATTCAATGTTAAACGTCATTGTTTGTGTCAAGGCGGTTCCGGATCCCAAAGAAGCGTGCAATATTAAAATAGATCCGACCACCAAAACCCTTTTGCGGTGTGATGTTTCAATGGTGGTTAATCCGCTTGATAAAAATGCGATCGAGGTTGCGCTTCAGTTAAAAGAAAAGACCGATGTTCTGATCACGGTCCTCAGCATGGGCCCCCCTGAGGCCGGTAACATCGTCAAAGAATGTCTGGCCTTAGGGGCCGATCGGGGGATCCTGTTAAGCGATCCTGCGTTTGGGGGCGCTGATACTTTAGCTACGGCATTTACCCTTGCCAAAGGAATCGAAAAAACAGGCCCCTATGATGTGATTCTTTGCGGAATGGCCAGCAGTGACGGCAGTACCGAATGGGTTGGCCCTCAAATTGCAACTTTTTTAAAGATACCTGTAGTCACCATGGTAAAGGAGATAGTCGAATCTGATGTGCCCTGTTGGAAAGTCAAAGCAAGTATCGAAAATGGATACCGGTTGATGCAGGTGAAACTTCCCGCGGTTTTTACAGTAACAAGAGAAGTGAATACTCCCAGGACCCTGAGTTTTTCAGGAATTATTAAGGCTCGTAAAAAAGGAATTGAACAGTGGGGCATCGATGACCTGGGAGTATCCCCTGAATCAGTGGGTTTAAAAGGCTCACCAACAATTGTTTCCGAACTGAATACTAAGGAGAGCAAACGGGAAGTTGAATTTATCAAGGGTACCAGAGAGGAAAAGGCTGAATTATTAGTCCATAAACTAGTAGGTACTGGATTATTGTGATGGCCAAGCTGAAAAATAATGTCGGACCCGTTTGGGTCATTGCCGAGCAAATCGATTGCCGGCTGCTGTCGGTGTCGACGCAACTGATCGGCCAGGCACGTAAATTGGCAGACGAACTCAATACATCCGTTGAAGCGGTTTTCCTTGGAGATAACATCGAAAAACAGACCCATCAACTGATTTCAGCAGGAGCCGACAGAGTCTATTTGGGCAACACATCCGAGCTGGCCTATTATCAGCCGGAAATCTTTACTGAGATAATCGTCAACCTCGCCAGAGAACACCGGCCGGAAATCATCCTCATCGGGTCGACCGCTATGGGCCGAGAATTGGCACCACTGGTAGCGGCCAGATTGAAAACCGGTTTGACTGCCCATTGCATTGATCTTGTGCTTGATAAGGGCATGATTCTGGAACAGCGGATTCCGGCATACGGCGGGTTGCTTTCGATCATATGCCCTGAAAGACGTCCGCAGATGGCCACCGTTACCAAAGGTGTTTTTCCAACACCGGAGCCGGATGATTCCCGTACCGGTGAGACCATTATGATCGATATGCCGACCCGTCTTCCCGGCCGTATTAAAACCCTGGAAATCATCCGGGAAGAACCAGAAGGTGTGCCCCTTGAAACGGCATCCACCATTGTGGCTGGAGGCGCCGGAGCGGGTGACACGGAAGGCTGGAACGATATATCCGAACTGGCCGTGACGCTCAAAGCCGCTTTAGGCTCCACGCGACCGGCTGTTGACGAGGGATGGACCGAGCTGGCAACCATGATCGGACAGAGTGGAAAAATGGTGAACCCGGAGGTTTATATCGGTGTTGGATTATCGGGCGAACAGCAGCACATGGTTGGTGTCGTTGGTGCCCGCATAATGATCGCGATCAACAATGATGCCAAATCGCCGGTGTTTGAGCAGGTGGATTACGGCATTGTGGACGACTGCCGAAAATTCGTTCCCGTGTTGATCGAAAAAATAAAAGAGTACCAGGAGAAAAAGATTACTTGTTGAAAAAAAATGCTTAAAGCTTGGAGGCTCATTTTGTTTATAAGCTTCCTCGCATCCCAGCTTCCCGCCTTAAAGGCGATTTGTCATCGATAACCGATTGAGTGAATTAACACTTAGCTCTCATCAAAGTCGAGTACTGAGTATTTGGAATTAACTGAAAGGGGATAAATCATGGCACTTAAAACTCGTGAAGATTATTTAGAGGCACTTCGCAAACTCAGGCCGAATATTTACAAGTTCGGAGAGATGATCGAAGATGTCACCACCCATCCTGCTACGAAAAGAACTGTGGAAAGTCACGCACTTAATTATGATGCAGCCAATGATCCGGAACTGGAAGACATTTATTCAACGACTTCCACATTTACCGGTGACAAAATTTTTCGATGGAACTCCATGATGCAAAGTACTGACGATCTGATTGGGAATATGCGCATGAAAAGACAGAATTACCGGCGTACCGGCAGCTGCACGGGAGCGGTTTGCGTTGGGTGGAATGCAATGAATGTCATGTGGGCCGTCACCAGCGAAATAGATAAGGAGCGTGGCACCGATTATCAACAACGGCTGAGAAACTGGATCCTTGCCGCCCAGAGCAAAGGACTGACGGTAGCCGGGGCCTTAACCGATGCCAAAGGCGACCGCAGCCTGAAACCTTCCCAGCAGCCGGATCCCGACACCAATCTCAGGATAACGGAAGTCCGGGAGGATGGTATCGTCATCCACGGGGCCAAACTAATGATTTGTGGAACGGCAGCGTCACAGGAAATTTTTCTCTTGCCGGGCAGTATTTATGGTGAGTCGGATCAGGATTTTGCGATTGCCTGTGTGGTGCCCAGAGACATTGAGGGTTTGACCATTGTCGAGGCTACAAGACCCAGCGACCGTCGGGAGTTGGAGGACACTGCTGATGTTGAAACACCGGATACCGGAATTACCCAGGGTTGGCTGTTATTTGAAGACGTTTTTGTGCCCAAGGAACGGGTGTTCATGTGCAAGGAGTATAAATACACTGCCAAGTTTATTCAGTATTTCACAGCAAACTACCGCGCATGCATCGGCGCCTGTGTTTCGGGTCAGGGCGACGTGATGATTGGTGCGTCAGTGTTAATGGCGCGGCTCAATGGGCTTTCAGCCAAGACATTTACTGACAAGCTGGTCAACATGTCCATTAATAATACGATTACCTATGGTCTGGGTGCTGGCGCGTGCGCATTAGGTTTTAAACATCCCTCCGGATCCTTTTTTGCCGACTCTCATACTGCGCATACAAACAAGGTGATGGTAGCAACGCTTCCTTATGAAGTAAAACGCATGACCCAAGAAATCGGAGGCGGAATCGTCGAAACCGGATGCATGCCGTCATACAAGGATTTTACAAACCCACAGTATGGGCATCTAATCCAGAAGTGTCTGAAAGCCGGTGCCGGATCGGCTGAGACCCGCTTCAAAGCAGCGCGTCTTTCTGAGTGGTTGACCATCGGTTCGGGGGTCCCCGGGTGTATGCATGGCGGTGGATCCCCGGATGGTGCCAAGCTGGTCGTTAGATTTACGACACCGCTTGAAGAATATGCCAATTACGCTCGCAAAATAATGAACATTCAGGAGGAGGTGATTGAACCAAAGAAAAAATAGAGTATTGGATGATACAACGACCTTTTGGCATGAGGCAAAAACCTTAACGATAAAAGGAGGAGAACCATGCAAACAATAAAAGAGTTGGAGAGATTGTTTATCAAAGGTCTCATCAGCCGGCGTGAATTTATCACACGTCTACCTGAGATGGACCCTGGCTTGAGAAGCTTTTGAATGAACGTGCTTCCGTTTTTATTAATCAATAATAGAAAAGGAGAATAACATGTCAAAACTATCAAAATTAACAAAAATGTTTAACCAAAACAAAATCAGCAGAAGACAGTTTATTGCCCAGGTCTCAGCGCTTGGTTTTGCAGTGGCCGTTTCCCCTGCTCTGCTCGCAGGCACAGCCCGAGCTTCTGTCCCCAAAAAAGGAGGACATTTTATAATAGGGATGTCTGGCGGGTCAACCACTGATTCCATGGACCCTGGAACACTGGTTTCCAACATGAACCAGAACGTCAACTGGCAGATAAGAAACTGTCTTGTGGAAATCGATCACAATTTCAATGCCATCCCTGAACTTGCTGAGTCCTGGGGCTCAACTCCCGACGCAAAAGTGTGGACTTTTAAGCTGCGCAAGGGCATAGAATTTCACAATGGCAAAACCATGACAGCAGAGGATGTGGTCTTTTCCATAAACCACCATTTGGGCGAACAATCCAAATCTGCAGCTAAAGGATATTTAAAAAGTATTGAAAATATTAAAGCTGACGGAAAACATGAAGTTATTTTTGAGCTTTCCGGGGGCAGTGCTGATTTTCCGTTTATCATGGGCGACTATCACTTAACCATTTGTCCCGCCGGAACTAAAGGACCGGAATGGGAAAAGGGCATAGGTACCGGAGGGTATATTCTGGAGAACTGGGAGCCTGGTGTCAGAGCTTTTTCAAAACGCAATCCCAATTACTGGAAAGATGGAAGAGCCCATTTTGATGAGATCGAAACCCTGTCTATTGCTGATACCAATGCCAGAACAAGTGCATTAAAGACCGGCCAGATACACTACATGGATCGGGTTGAACTTAAAACAGTACATCTCATGAAAAAGTCGCCGGGGATAAATGTATCTGCCATAACGGGAACAGCTCACTACACCATCCCTATGCTGGTAGATCAAAAACCATACAATGACAATAATGTTCGCATGGCATTAAAGCTTGCTGTTAACCGTGAAAAATTAGTGAAACAAATATTACGCGGGTATGGCGAGCCCGGCAATGATCATCCTATTGCACCTGTAAATAAATATTATGCAAAAGAGCTGGAGCAAAGAAAATATGATCCGGAAAAGGCTAAATTTTATATGAAAAAAGCAGGCATGCTGGATCATACCTTTAATCTGCATGCTGCAGATGCCGCATTTGCCGGAGCAGTGGATGCAGCCGTCCTAATAAAGGAACAGGCTAAAAAAGCAGGCATCAACATAAATGTTATCCGGGAGCCTAATGACGGGTACTGGAGCAATGTCTGGATGAAAAAAGAGTGGAGCATGTGTTACTGGGGTGGACGTCCCATTGAAGATATGATGTTCTCCGTTGCATACTCAGCTGGGGCCCCCTGGAATGATACACACTGGAAAAATAAACGTTTTAACGAACTGCTGATAAACGCAAGAGCAGAACTGGATACAGATAAACGCAGAAAGCTGTACGGGGAAATGCAGGAAATATGCAGGAATGACAGCGGAACTATTGTTCCCATGTTCAACCAGATGGTTGAAGCCAGTTCAGATAAGCTGGCACATGGACCTATCTCAGGGCACATGGCTCTAGATGGCATGAGAAATGGCGAACGATGGTGGTTCAAATAAAATCATTTCTTAAATCTTGAATAAACAGGCCGACACTTTTTGTGCTCGGCTTGTTTATTCATTTTTATTAGATTG
>PVMS01103138.1_pt1 | contig 14156 bp, 12 predicted proteins | sample 1853461 | NCBI WGS metagenome assembly PVMS01 (sample SAMN08582032, study PRJNA380276) | Marine sediment metagenome, whole genome shotgun sequencing project. | isolation source: ocean sediment barecode stripped | collected 2017 | reverse complement strand
CATTAGTTGGTGGATTATGCTGCGGCCGTTGACATTTCCTGAGAGGAAGGTCAGGATATTGCGTCGTTGTAATTCACGTACGATCTTGACCGCGACTTCGTTTGATCGGGCTGCGCCGATAATCGCCGCAAACCCTGGCATCCTGCCGTCAACCAGCTGGATACCCCAAGTACGGAGTTGAATATCGTCAATGGGACCATTTAGATGACCATCAGCGCCATTGCCATCCCCCCCCATTATCCGGGCTGGTGAAGGCGGTTCCACCAGCCAGTGAAAAACCAGGCAATGGTTCCGGCTGTAATCCGTAAATAAAACGTACGGCTTCGATGGTCTCAGCAGCGATGAGTGTTGCCATACCGCTATCAAGAGTTTCACCCAGATAAGGTGTCCACTTCTTTTTAGAAGGGATAGGGTGCAAGAGCTGTTTTGCGTGCTGCATGGCTGGTTCCAGTTGACCAAGCGTTTCGACTTCAAGACCGGTCATGCCATTGATCAGCGGCAGGTAATAAGCTGTGTTGGGGAAAGCAACCGGTGTATCTGGCCCTTTCTCTGCGAGAGCTTTTTGTAACATCAGCTCCGCTTCAGTGACTAATGCATTAGCACCGCGAATTGCACGGGATGCAATGTATCGGGACATGAAAGTACCTCCTTAATCAGCCGCTTCGCCGTAAATTGCTGCGATGCGATCTTCAAGCGGTAGTTGCTCAATTTCCAGCATGCGGGAATCACCACTTTCACCGAATCGATCTGGTTCATATTTGGGTAATCCCAGAGCTGCACGTTTTTTATCGATGTGTTCGAGTGTTTTTCGTATCATTTCGTCAGGATCAGCGATGAATTCTAATTTTCCACCATACAGTTCTTCCCAGCCTTCGCTGATATATCGGGAGACGATCTCGCTGTCCGCAACACGATCGGGCATCCCGCTCACTGGCGATGATCCGCCGAATATGACATAGACTCCAGAAGCAACACAGTATGTGCCAATTGCGAGCGCTTTCTCGCTCATCCATTCTGGCGCTAAACCTACCGCGGGTATCTGGTCGATATCATCACCTAAACCACCCTCATCTACCATCTGAGTTAATACAGTCAGAATACGAGTGTTATCGACGCATGAACCCATGTGGAGAACCGGTGGGATACCTATTGCTTCGCATACTTCCTGCAGCCCAGGTCCTACCTGGTCCAAACCGGCTTCACCCAACAGTAAACCGAGCTTGGCGCTGGCGATCGCGCCGCACCCGGTCTCTACAATCAAAACATCTTGTTTGAGCAGTTCACGGGTTACCTTTACGTGCATGTAATCCTGGGAGCTGCGTGGGTTGTTGCATCCGACAATTGCGGCCACCCCGCGGATGCGCCCACTCATGATGGCATCGTTCAGCGGGCGGAAAGAAGCCCGGTATGAACCACCCAACATATAGTTTATATATTCGTGTGAGAAGCCTGGGATCAAATCTTCCTTTACTTGTGGAATCTGAATTGTTCCGCGGTTCTGGTAGTTATCGATGGCGGTACGCAGGATATCTTTGGCGATCGTCAAGGCCTGACGTTCGTTGAATTCTATGTGAGTGGCGCCTTTAATCTTGACTTTAGGAGAGGTGGTGATGACTTTCGTGTGGAAGTTGCTGGCCAGATCGACCAGGGCTTGCATGATGCATTGCACATCGACCACCATTGCTTCGACAGAGCCGGTAAGAATGGCCAGCTCCTGATGTAAGAAGTTCCCCGCGGCAGGAATTCCCTGTCGCATGAGGATCTCATTTGCAGTGCAGCATATACCAGAAAGGTTGATCCCTTCCGCACCAGCAGCCTTGGCATACTCGATGATTTCAGGGTCCTGCGCCGCGGCAACGATCATCTCACTCAGAGTAGGTTCATGGCCGTGCACGACAACATTGACCATGTCATCTTTCAAAACTCCCAGGTTTGCCTGGCCCAGGATGGGGGCAGGTGTACCAAAGAGGATATCAGCTGCATCTGTGGCGATCATACTGCCCCCCCCACCCGTCAGCCAAAGAAGTCCGTATCCCGTGGTTGAGGATATGTTCCGGGTCCTGGTCATCACCGATATGAGTGCGATGGAGCGCCTCGACAACCTCCCGGTCTATGCCCCGTGGGATAACTCCTTGTTCTCTCCACAATTCCTGTCTTTTCTCAGGCGCGCGGATCACGGGGAGAATCTCACCTCTTTGCTGCCCGAACTGGGAAATATACAGGTCCGCCAGGTCGTTCGCGATCTCTTCCGGCGAGCGCTCTTCAATTGGAATCTCATATAGGGCGGCAACTGTACGCAGCTTGGCCACATCCCGGATGCGATAACCCTCCGCTTCACCATTAGCAACAGCTTTCAAGGTGAAAGCCATATCACGACCATGATCGGAATGCGCCGCGCTTCCAGCTGCAATGGCCCGGATCAGGTTGCGGGCTTGGATGGTATCGATAGTTGCGCCGCAAATTCCTGTTTGTCCTTCTTTTGTTAGGCGGCAGGGACCCATCCCACACAATTTGCAGCACATACCGGTACTGCCGACATTGCAGGGAGCCATCTCATCTGCGCGGGTGAAGGCGGTGCTGAGTCCGAGTTCGTCGGCTCGGATCAGCATTTCCTGTGCTGCAGGATCGATAGATTGTTCTTCAGGAGTTCTTTTCTTCTTGGGCATCGCTTATATCTCCTCCTCCGTGGTTTTTAAGACGCCGAGCCCTGGGCATGGCCAGAGAGGACGCCCAACATAGCTGACATTTTGGGCAAAACCAATTGTGTCTTTGGTCTGTTCATAGACTTCAGTATGGCGGAAAAATACCCCATCACCATTTTTCGATGTTGCTGGGGTACCAGTTTCAGCGGTTACGGAAAGTTCACCAAGATATCCGGCTTCTTCCAGTTTGCCTGTTATCTGCGAATCTGGGATGACTTCAGGATCGTAGGTAACCTCCACCACTTGAAAAGCGCTGCTGGCGTACACGTCTTCCACACCGGACATTTCCAAAAGAATTCGCCTTACCTCGACAACATGGTGATCTGCATACATCGTCGGCAGGTCAAAAGTTTTCTTTTCCATTTTCACCCTTCCAATGTTTTCTCAGGTCTCTACTAATTTTGGATTGGCATTCAGAACAATGCTTAATACCACGTCTCAGGTCTGAATTGAACCAAATTCTCTAGGTATAGTATAAATAGACCCCATTTTTGTTTTTAGTACCACCTGTCACGATTAGAGCGGATATTTGTCACACCTGATTTGGCTGTTAATGGCTTGACGATCGGGTGGATAAGATATATAATGAATAAGATAAATTTAGTCATATCTAAATTAATATTTTATGTCAATAATATCTACCCTTGACATCGTTAAATATTTCATTCTGGAAATTAGAACAGGAGTTGTTTTATGAAGATTTTGAGCCAAAACTTAAGCAAGCTTTCCCGCCGGGATTTCCTAAAATCCGTGCTGGGGGGTGGGCTTGCGGTTACTGGGATTGCAACAGGTGAAAACCTGATCCAAAATTCAAAGTTCACAAGCCAAAGCAGTGGAAATACTGGCCAAGGACATGATGACAATTCCCACAGCAACCACGGAAATACCGGCACGCTTGGACAGGTTAACCATGAGTCAAATGGATTTGATCCGGCGGACATGTTATACGACTGGGATTATGGGCAGGTGAGCCAGTTACCCAATGGAGGTACACTGAGGGAGTTCCATATCGCCGCAATTGATAAGGAGATTGAGATTGCCCCAGGCGTGTATTTCCCAGCCTGGACTTATAATGGGCGAGTTCCTGGTCCCAGCTTGCGATGTGTGGAGGGAGACCGCATCCGCATAACTTTTGTTAATGCAGGCAGCCATCCGCACACCATTCATTTTCATGGCATCCATTCAGCGAGTATGGACGGTGTTCCTGGGGTCGGAGCGGGGGTGATCGAGCCCGGAGAGAGTACGATTTATGAATTCGACGCATTTCCTTTCGGATGTCATCTTTACCATTGTCATGCCAATCCTCTAAAGAGACACATTCACAAAGGGCTTTATGGAGCATTTGTGATCGATCCCGATCCAGCCAGGTATCAAGGAGAAGAGCAGCAAATCGCTCGTACGCGCAATCACAACTTCTCCGAGAACAATGAATATAACGAGATGGTTATGGTAATGAATGGCTTTGACACAAATTTTGATGGTGATAACGAAGTATATGCTGCCAACAGTATCGCCTTTGCTTACATGAAAGAGCCGATCAAAATCAACCGCGACCAAATCCAACGTTTGTATTTAGTGAATATCACTGAGTTTGATCCAATTAATTCGTTCCATGTCCATGCCAATTTCTTTGATTATTATGATCACGGCACAACATTTAAACCTACACTGAAAACCGTGGATACCATCATGCAGTGCCAGGCTCAGCGCGGCATTCTCGAGTTTTCTTTCAGAGACTTCGAGCCCGGACTTTACATGTTTCACGCCCACCAAAGTGAATTCGCCGAATTGGGTTGGATGGGGTTCTTTGAGGTAATGGAATAATAGGAGGAGAATGATTAATGACCACTATAGAGAAGAAATCCAACCGATCGTTCGGTTTATCCACCTGGGTATATGTGTTGATCCCCCTGGTTGCAATAGCTCTGATGCTTTTGATTTTCGCTTACAGCAATCCCTTAGCACTCTTTACAGCTAATCTACCCCCAATTGAGGATTTAAACTTCGAGCGCATTCGTGTCCGTGAAGACGGTTTTGAGGTCACGCTTGTTAATGGAGGACCGGACCCGGTCACGGTAGCTCAGGTATTGGTTGATGATGCTTATTGGCAGTATCAAATATCTCCTTCAAATATTATTCCGCGGCTTGGTCGCGCCAGTTTAGAGATCCCCTATCCATGGGTGGAAAACGAACCACATGAAATTGTGATCCTGACCAATACAGGAGTTACCTTTAGCGGAGAAGTCCCTCTGGCGACTATCACACCCACACCGGGTTTGCAGGAATTTTTGGCATATGGCTTATTAGGGGTGTATGTGGGAATCATCCCGGTTGGACTGGGTATGTTGTTCTACCCAGCGCTGCGGAAGATGGGACGCAAATGGTTAGGAGTGTTGTTAGCTTTGACTGTCGGTTTGTTGGTTTTCTTATTTGTGGATACCTTCCTGGAAGCTTTTGAGGTGGCAAACTTACTCCCGGGCGTGTTCCAAGGAATACCTCTGGTCCTTTTCGCGGCATTGCTCACCTGGCTGGTTTTGCTCGCTATCGGAGCACAGAGGAAAAAAACTGCTGGATCTGATCCCTCCAAGCAAGCTATCTATCTGGCATCCATGATTGCCTTGGGAATTGGTTTACACAATCTTGGGGAAGGGCTTGCCATCGGAGTCGCTTTTTCGATTGGTGAAGCAGCTTTAGGATCGTTTTTGGTGATCGGTTTCATGCTGCACAATATCACTGAGGGGGTAGGTATCGTAGCACCTCTGGTTCCAGGAAAAAATAAATCCGACCAGGGAGTCGAGTCGTCAACCTCTCCGGAAATTCAGACCAGCGAGCGATCAAAGGGACCTCGCTTGGCAACTTTTGTTGGGTTAATGCTTTTGGCTGGCGCGCCAGCTATATTGGGTTCCTGGATAGGTGGGTTCGCCTTTTCGCCTTTCTATGCCGTGTTATTCTTGGGTATCGGCCTGGGAGCGATTTGGCAGGTGATCGTCGAGGTCGTTTCTTTGTTGAGGACCTATGCGGAGAGAGAAGGTACCCCCCTGTTTTCCTGGATGAATCTGGGGGGCTTCGCGGTTGGTTTAGCCATCATGTACTTGACGGCATTCCTGGTAAAGTTTTAGTCGCCTATTTGGCTTCTGAGACAAAATAGGGTAAATAAAACAGGGCTGTCCACACGGACAGCCCTAATTAATCTGGCTGGGGGTCGAGGATTCGAACCTCGGCTTACGGTTCCAGAGACCGCTGTCCTACCGCTAGACGAACCCCCAGCGATTTCGGTGTGATTCTAACATGCCTGGTATTATGCGTCAATTGAGTTGCTGATTCATGCTGCCTAAAGTATTAATATTCAGCAAATGAGTCACTGTTTGTTAGACACCACGGATATAATATAAACCGAAAGGAAAGAATTGTTATCGTAAAATTCACCTATATAAATGCTCTAGCTCATAATAATTTGTACAATGTAGATTAGCCCCTTATGGGCGTTCTGGCTCGAGGTGAAGCGTACACGATTCTGCAAAAGGCAGTTTTACCTATTGTTGGTATTGTGAGACATGCACCAATGACAAGGGTACATTTGATTGAATATCTCTAGGAGTGAGAATAATACAATGGACAAAACTGAGGCAGCTCCCTCTGTTGACTTTATCCGCACTATTGTCAATGAAGATAAGAATACCAACAAGTACGGGGGTCGAGTTCACACGCGTTTTCCACCTGAGCCGAATGGCTACCTCCATATCGGACATGCTAAGTCAATCTGCCTTAATTTCGGTGTAGCCGAAGAATTTGGGGGGGTAGCCAATTTACGCTTCGATGACACCAATCCGACTAAAGAGGAGCTTGAATATGTCGCATCGATCCAGCAAGATGTTCGCTGGCTCGGATTCGACTGGGATGATCGCCTCTTCTATGCCTCAGACTATTTCGATCAGCTATATGAATACGCTGTGCAGTTGATTAAGAAGGGTAAAGCTTATGTGGATGATTTAAGCGCCGCAGAAATCCGGGAATACAGGGGAACTCTGACAGAGCCAGGTAAAAACAGCCCATATCGAAACCGGACGATTGAAGAGAACATGGATCTCTTCGAGCGCATGAAAGCGGGTGAATTCCCTGACGGCACTCGTACTTTGCGAGCCAAGATCGATATGGCTTCGCCGAATATCACTATGCGAGATCCGGTGCTTTATCGTATATTGAATGTCCCCCATCACCGCACGGGCGATAAGTGGTGCATTTATCCCATGTATGATTTCACCCACTGCCTTTCAGATTCTATCGAAGGGATCACCCATTCCTTATGCACGTTGGAATTTGAGAATAATCGCGCACTGTATGATTGGGTGCTTGACAATCTGGAGGTTTACCACCCACAGCAAATTGAATTTGCCCGCCTCAATCTCAGTTACACAGTGCTCAGCAAACGCAAGCTGCTCCAGTTGGTGCAGGACGGGGTCGTCGATGGATGGGACGACCCACGCATGCCAACACTATCTGGGCTGCGCAGGCGAGGCTACACGCCAGAAGTGATTAACAATTTCTGTAATCACATCGGTGTTGCAAAGAAGAATAGCATTATCGAGATTGCCTTACTTGAGCATTACCTCCGCCAGGATTTGAACCAGCGTGCTCCGCGCCGGATGGGTGTGTTGCGTCCACTGCGCGTGGTTATCACGAACTATCCGGAAGATCAAGTCGAAGAATTAGAAGCTGTAAACAATCCCGAAGACCCAACCATGGGAACTCGCATGGTCCCCTTTTCGCGCGAATTGTACATCGAGCAAAATGATTTTCGTGAGGATCCACCAAAGAAATTCTTCCGCCTGGCACCTGGTCGGGAGGTCCGGCTGCGATATGGCTATTTCATCACCTGCGTAGGGGTTGTGAAAGATGAGACCACCGGTGAAGTGATCGAACTACAATGCAGCTATGACCCGGAGACGCGGGGTGGCAGCGCGCCTGATGGGCGCAAGGTCAAAGCCACGCTGCATTGGGTATCCGCGGCTCATGCCGTTCCTGTAGAAGTTCGCCTGTACGATCGTTTGTTCAGCGTACCGAACCCTGAGGATGTAGAAGAAGGTTCGGATTTTAGATCGAATTTAAATCCGAATTCTTTAGAAGTCTTGGACGACAGTGTTGTTGAGAAAAGCCTGGCGGATGCGGCCCCTGGAACTATCTACCAGTTTGAGAGACAGGGTTATTTCATCCTCGATTCAAGCGATTCCGCCCCTGGGAAATTGGTCTTCAACCGCACGATTTCGCTGCGCGATAGCTGGGCAAAGATTGAGAAATCGATGAAGAAATAATCCCCTTCATCGTTAACTACCAGTATCAATTATCCATCCCTTCGAGTACTTCTTCTGCACGTTGAATGCGTTCAAGCACAGTCTCTTTTCCGATCACAGCCATGGTCTCGAAAAGAGGCGGGCTGACAGTTCTTCCGGTAACCGCGGCGCGCAGTATTGAGAACAGCTGCCCGGCCTTTAAGCCAAGCTGCTCGGCCAGGGAGCGCATTGGCCCTTCAGCTGTTTCGGGAGTGATTTCAGGCAGTGCATATAGAACTTGGTATGCTTGCTTTATCGCATTCTCTGATTCGGCAGGTGTCATTTTTTTACCCACCAGGATCTCAGGAACTGGATGAACATCTGCCTCGAACAAGAATCCCCCCATCTGTGGAGCGTCATCCAGGGTGACGATCCTTTGCTGGATGAGTGGGGTAACCTCTATAAGTTTGTCGTCCTCAACCTCATAACCCGCCCTTTGCATAAATGGCTTGATGCGCGCTGCCAGGTCAGGCACCTGCAGATCCCGGATATGCAAACCATTGAAATGGTCGAGCTTCGAGGTATTGATTGCAGCTGGGGAAGGGTTTAAGCGATCTATATTGAATTTATCGACCAGTTCGTCCAGGGAAAAGAACTCGGTATGGCTGTCATAACTCCACCCCATCAAGGCAGTCCAGTTGACTACGGCTTCAGGCAGGTACCCCAACGATCTTAGATCAGAGATGAAAATTGAGAAGCCATCCTTGATCAGCTGCGCAGAATCACGCTTGCTCATCTTGCCTTTACCGCTGGGTTTAAGGAAAACCGAAAGGTGTATCCAATCGGGTTCCTTCCAGCTGAAGGCGCGGATGATGTGGGCATGCAGGGGGAAAGTGGGCAGCCATTCGGAGCCGCGGATGACGTGTGTGATCTCCATCAGGTGGTCATCGACCATTGCTGCCAGGTGATAGAGCGCTAATCCATCTGATTTGACGATGATGTAGTCATCAATATTGTGGTTATCGACGGTGATCTCTCCTCGCAGCCGATCGCGCACAGTGATCGATCCTTCCCGTGGAGTTTTAAAGCGAACCACATGAGACTCACCTTGGTCGACCTGTTGAGCAGCTTGTGAAGGAGAGAGCCGCCGACATGTCCCATCGTAGCGGGTTGGTTCTTTGCGCTTCTGCTGTTCCTGGCGGACGCGGGACAATCGTTCAGGTGTACAGAAGCAATAATAAGCGTGGCCGCTCTCAATAAGTTGATCAGCGTAGTGAAGGTAGGTACCTTTCCGCTGGGATTGGTGATAGGGGGAATGAGGTCCGCCCACATCCGGACCTTCATCCCATTCGATTCCCAACCATCGCAGGCTTTCAATTAATTCCTGTTCCGATTCTGGATTATAGCGTTTTCGGTCGGTGTCTTCAATTCTGAGAATAAACTGGCCGCCGGTTTGTCGAGCGAGAAGATAATTGTACAAGGCAGTCCGTCCGCTGCCCAAATGAGTGCGCCCGGTTGGTGAAGGTGCAAATCGAACTCGGACTGGTTTAATGGTATTCGGATTCATCGATCTCCTGGGTGATTCAGTTTTGAAGTATTGGTATTATGAGGAAACCCGGGGGGAAATTAGCCTAAGGAAGTTTTAAATTATGTGATTTTGTGTCTCAAGATGACACTTTCAACGAGCCCGATGCCTAACATTAGGGATAATATCGCACTTCCACCATAGCTGATAAACGGTAAGGGTAAGCCGGTGGCAGGGATAAGGCGTAAATTGACGCCGATATTAATAATGGCTTGAAAGGCAACCAAAGTCGCCACACCGTAGCATATCAACGCCCCATATGTGTCCTTGGCGAGCCGGGCGGCACGTAAGATACGATAAATGACAAACAACAGCAGTCCGATGATGAGAATTGTCCCCACGAAACCGAATTCTTCTGCCATGGCTGAGAAAATAAAATCTGAGTGACGGACTTTTAAAAACCGCAGCTGTACCTGTGTCCCCAGGTTGTATCCCTTTCCAAACCAGCCACCAGATCCGATGCTGATCAAAGCTTGTTGAATATTGTAGATATCACCATGACGGGCGCTTGGATCGGGGAATAAGAAATCGAGGACGCGATTTCTCTGGTAATCGGCCAGGAACGGGAATCCGGCAATTGGGACAACAATCCCAACCCCAGCAAATACCGCCAACATCTTTAGATTTAATCCACTTGCCCACAATAGGGTGAACCAGATCACTATAATCACAATCGAAGTACCCAGATTGGGTTGCAGGATGATCCACAGAACGATGCCGATGGTTAAGAGTAAACTGCGCAAAATATTGCGTGGATCGTTCACTTGCTTGAAATTGCGCGAAAAGAATGCTGCCAGAGCAAGGATGATGACTATTTTTGCTAGTTCGGATGGCTGGATGTCGAAATAGGTTGTTTCAAACCAGCGCGCCGAACCGAATATTGCTTGACCCACCACATACAAAATACCGAGTAAACCCGCCATCCCAAAATAGAGAATGCGGTTTATCGAGGCCCAAAGCTGGTAATCTATTGCAGTCGTGATCAGGATGACAGCAAAGCCAATGACCACGAATATCGCTTGACGTTGGTCATAACCCGCCAAAGTGATATTCCCAGCAATAGCGGAGCGGATCATCGCAATTGAAAAGATACTTAGGATTGCGATTGCCCCGAGAAGCCAGAAATCGAAATGACGCCAGGATGTTCTTACATCATTCATGCGTGCTGTCTGCTTCGGCGCCGTCCTGCTGTGTTGATAGGAATATCTGCGATCAAACGCTGTTGCCTGCCATCTTGGGTCATTTCAATCCGTACCGCCGCAGGATCAATATCTACATGCCTTGAGATGACTTCGATTAATTCGTCTTTTAGGGTTTCAACAGTTCCGGGACTTATATCCGTGCGATCACTGATGATAACTAATTTTAATCGCTCTTTTGCCTGCTTGGCGCTGCTTTTTCTCTCTCCCTAAGATCCGATCGAGGAAGCTGCTCATTTTAGTTACCTCCAGAACGCATAAGGCGTGATATTCGCCCAAAGAAACCATTACTATCCTCAAGGCTTATGAAAGGAACGTCATTCCCCGAGAGCCTGGCAGCAATGTTTCTGAAAGCTTGACCAGATTTGCTTTTTCCATCGAGGACGATTGGCACGCCGCGGTTGGTGCTCAAGATGACATTTTCATCCTCAGGGACGATGCCGATCAGCTCAATAGCCAGCAGTTCCACGACATCATCAGGAGAGAGCATATCCTCTCTCTTGACCATTTCAGGTTTTATCCGGTTTAGAACAAGTTGAACAGGTCCTTTTTCTTCAGCCTCAACTAATCCAATGATGCGATCCGCGTCCCGCACAGCAGAAATTTCAGGATTGGTGATCACAACGATAACATCTGCAGGAGCGATCGCATTCCGAAAACCGCGCTCGATCCCAGCGGGTGAATCGATCAGGATCCAATCAGATTCTGTGCGTAGATCATCCACTAAACGCACCATATCGCTGGGGGAAACTGCGCTTTTATCTCGCGTCTGCGCGGCAGGAATTAGGAAAAGAGTCGGTAAACGCTTATCGCGAATCATCGCCTGTCGGAGACGGCAGCGTCCCTCAATCACATCAACCAAATCGTAAACAATTCGGTTTTCTAGTCCTAAGACGACATCCAGGTTGCGCAACCCGATGTCAGCGTCAATGCATACGACTTTCTTGCCATCTCCAGCTAGAGCAGTGGCGATGTTCGCGGTGGCCGTCGTTTTTCCGACACCACCTTTTCCGGAAGTGATCGTTATTACTTTGTCCGTCATGGGTCATCCCCAAACTTCACTTTAATCATGCTTGATTATCTTTCCATCATTTTCCACTCGGAGGCCAAGGAACAGCCACGACCTGACCTTCTACGATTTGCGCCATCTCTGGTTGAACTTTCCCACTTCGCTTTGGAGTGGTGGCGATAAGACCTGCAATACGTAACTGTGTTGGAGCTAGGTCCATGGCGCATACCACAGCCTCTTCATTGCCATCGGCTCCAGCATGGACCATGCCCTTGAGTCGTCCCCAAACTACGACATTGCCTCCCGCGATAATCTCACCACCGGGATTTACATCTCCTATGACGATTACATGCCCTGAATGCTGCAAACTGAACCCAGACCGTAATGTTCGGCGTACGAGAACCGCATTTTCGCCAGTCAAGGCGGTTTCAATCGAGTGGGTTTTCCGTTCAGGGAGAGGCCTATTGATTCGGGTCGCTAGTCCAAGCGATTGAGCGTTCTGCTGGGTTACCGGCGAATTGCTGAGTACGGCCCATAATGTCAGCCCGTCTTCTGTGAGCAGGTCTTGGAGCTGACCTAATTCTGCTGCACGGATGACATGATTACCTACATCCAGGATCAAACGAGCCCCACGAAGAAATTCCGATTGTTCCTTGACTTGTTCTTGTAAGTCTGCTTTTGCTTCAGACCAATCCTCATTGTTAATCGTGATTAACAAACCTTCACGGATGCCTTTGATTTGCACCTTTGTGCGCTCTTCCATAATTTTATCTTGCAAAAGCTGGAGAAAATATAAATAGTCGTGTATTTAGACTAATCGGATTATAGCACGAACCTTTATGGATTTTGAGCGGCAGTATCCCCGGCTTTTATTTCAAAATATGCTTCCAAAAACTGGCGTACAATCGGTCCAGCGACACTAGCTCCTTCACCGCCATTGTAGACAAATGCAACCACGGCGACTTCCGGATCTTCATAAGGGGCGTAACCGAGAGTCCAGGCATGGGTTGGCCAATTTCCGGGTATGCATAGGTTCTTCTCGTTGGCGAATTTATCACAATATTCTGCTGTTCCTGTTTTCCCAGCAGCCGAGATGTTGATGTTCTGGAACTCCTTGGTGAGTGTACCGTCGAGAACGGCTTGCCGCATTCCTTCCTGAACCTTTTCTATCACCCAAGGTTCTACGGCCTTCTTTTCCCCGGTGAGCTTGCTTTCACACCCTCCAGGACTGGCGGGTTCAGAGAAAACATCGATAACCGGATCTTGAGTGATGTCCCAAATCGGGTCGGGTAGGAAGGATTTGATAAGGTTGCCCTCGCTGTCCAGGATATCCTTCAGGATAGTGGGACGCATTAAAACACCATCGTTGGCGATTGTAGAAGCGGATAACAGAACTTGAAGAGGAGTTGCAATTACAAATCCCTGACCGACGCTTGCTATGTAGGTATCTCCAGTCGACCAGTTTTCTCCCTGATTGATCCGCTTCCAGGTTGGATCAGGGATGAGGCCGTCTTCTACTAGGGGCAGCTCAATACCAGGAAGATTCCCATAGCCAAGGGCGCGGGCGTAGGTACCAAGCCGGCAGATGCCCAATCCCTCTGGAATTTCATCTTCGAAGCCCCCACCCAGTTTATAGAAATAGACATTGCTTGAGTTTGCCAATCCTTCTACAAAGGCTATCTCACCAAAGCCTGCATCATTCCAGTCCACGAATTCGCGGGCACGAGGATTAAGCCCACTGGCAGTGAATCTTTCCTCGATTATGATCTTAGGCGGTGCTTCGATAATTTGTTCGGGAGTGACTACACCTTCATTGAGAGCCCCCACAGCGGTAACCAATTTGAATACCGATCCTGCGGGGAGTTCATCCCCAACTGCATGGTTGAGCAAGGGATTACGCGGATCTTCAGTGAGCTGTTGAAAATAATATTGCGGGATCACCCTGGCCATACGATTATTCTCATAGCTGGGAAAGGAAACCATAGCTAGAATTTCACCGGTTTTAGGGTTGAGCGCGATCACAACACCACTAGTGGAACGGATAGATCCCAAATAATTGTTCCAAAAATCTATCTCTCTGATCAGGATCGACTCGGCGGCGCTTTGCAGACGGGTATCTATTGTCATTCGAAGGTTGAAGCCTGGCGCGGGATCAATTGGTGGCAGGACATCGCGCAAGACTTGCCCACCAACATCCACTTCAACTAAGCGCCGGCCGTTTCGACCGATCAAAAAACTTTGGAAGTAGCGCTCGATGCCTGCGTAGCCTACTTTATCCCGTTCAGGTATAAAATTGCGGTCAAGATAATATTGCTCCTCTTGTTCAGAGAGTGGACCGAGAAATCCAATGATATCGGCGGTAAGGGATCCGGTCGGGTAATCCCTCACGGATTT
>PVMS01143239.1_pt1 | contig 14164 bp, 12 predicted proteins | sample 1853461 | NCBI WGS metagenome assembly PVMS01 (sample SAMN08582032, study PRJNA380276) | Marine sediment metagenome, whole genome shotgun sequencing project. | isolation source: ocean sediment barecode stripped | collected 2017 | reverse complement strand
GTGTGATCCCATTTTCCGATGGCATAATTAATGAATCCAGCCTTCTGCAAATGTTTTGCTATTGATTTTCCGCTTTCGGGTGCAAAGGCATTGTACCCGGGAAATCCCATAGCTGTAAGTGAGTGCGAACCAAGACCAACTCGATGATGGTTTCTTCCGGCCATAATGGATGCCCTGGATGGTGTGCGATATAACAACTTCCACACTACCGCACTTTGCTCACCATCCAGGGCATCCATTATGGCCGCAAGAAATCATCATCGGGTTGGTCTTGGTTCACACTCACTTACAGCTATGGGATTTCCTGGTTACAATGCCTTTGCACCCGAAAGCGGAAAATCAATAGCAAAACATTTGCAGAAGGCCGGGTTCATTAATTATGCCATCGGAAAATGGGATCACACACCACTTTATGAAGTTTCAGAAAGCGGTCCCTTTGATCGCTGGCCAAGCGGCGAAGGCTTTGATCACTTTTATGGCTTTATGGCTGCAGATGCAGATAACTACCGTTCCCTGCTCTGGCGAGATCATAATCCAATGGAAGACTGGCAGGGTGAAACAGATTACCATTTGAGTGAATCTATGGCAGATGAGTTTATCAGAAACATCACATCACATGTTTCTGTATCTCCCGACAAACCATTTATGATGTTCTGGGCTCCCGTTGCGATGCACTCTCCGCACCAGGCTCCTCAGACATATATTGACTATTATAAAGGTAAATTTGATTTGGGCTGGGACAATGCACGCGAGAGTATTCATAAACAGCAACTTGAGATGGGCATTATTCCTCAGGGAACGGAATTATCCCCCCGCATCCCGGAAATTCCGGCCTGGGAAAGTTTAAATGAAGAAGAGCAAAAACTATATGCCAGGCAGATGGAAGTATTTGCAGCGATGCTTACCCATGTTGATGAACAGATTGGAAGAATGATCGAGACACTCAAGCGGACCGGACAATATGATAACACGCTCATTTTTGTAACAGCGGATAATGGCTCAAGTGGTGAGGGAGGACTTGCAGGAACCTTTAATGAAACCTATGTGCTGAATGGATTGCAAACTCCATTTGATGCAAATATGTCACATTACGATGATTGGGGTGGCCCAAATACATACCCTCACTTTCATGCAGGTTGGGCAATGGCAGGCAATACACCTTTTAAATATTTTAAGCAGATCGTTCACAACGGCGGTATAGCCGATGCATTGGTCATCAGCTGGCCCAAAGGAATTAAAGCAAAGGGTGAAGTGAGAAATCAATATCATCACATAACCGATATTGGGGCAACGATACTCGATGTTACCGGAACTCCCTTCTTTGAAGAGATAGACGGGCATGAGCAAATGGATCTTGATGGCATGAGCCTGAAATATTCATTTGACAACAATGATGCGCCCACAAATCATCCCGAACAGTATTACGAGTTATTCGGAAACAGAGCAATTTATAAAGATGGTTGGAAAGCGGTTACCATTCATGCAAATCGAATGCCGTGGAATCTCAACAAAACATCTCCATTTGAAGGTGATGTTTGGGAACTCTATCACATCGATGAAGATTTTTCCGAATCACATAATGTTGCAGAGGAGTATCCCGAAAAACTTGAAGAACTTAAAGCACGGTGGGAAGAACTTGCCTGGGAAAACAATGTTTTTCCACTTTATGATGATATGATTCAAAGAATAGCAAAACAGCAGGGAAGACTATTTGGAGATAGAAAGGAGTTCACTTACTACTTCCCGGGAGCTCAACGCATTGCAGAAAAAGCTTCCGTGCCTGTTAAAGGGAAATCGCACACCATTGAAACTACACTGAATCTTACAGGAAAAGAAGAAGGTGTAATTGTAGCTTGTGGTGGTTTTACTGGCGGCTATACGTTGTTCATTAAAAACAACAAAGTGTATTACGATTACAATTATTATCATGGCTTATATTACTCACTCGAATCACCAACATTACCTTCCGGGAATGTTGATATTAAATTCAATTTTATTGAAACGGGAGGAGTAACCGAGGGACTGCCCGGAGGAAAAGGTGAATTATACATCAACGGAAATTTGGTTGATGAAACAGATTTGCCGGATATGCATATATCAACATTTTCACTCTCAGAAACCTTTGATGTAGGGATCGATAATGGAACACCGGTAAGTAACAAATACCGGATCACTAACCATTATCCTTATACAGGTGAATTAGATAAAGTTGTTGTAACACTAACAGAGTAAATGCCTATGAAATACCTGTTGTTTTTTACGGTCGTTCTGTTTTTGGCCTATCCCTGTGCCATTGCACAGCATGATGCGCAAACAGATCAAGCTGGACATGCCGAGCACACAGGTCATGTTGGAAATACCCACAAATTGACGCTGGTAATGGCCAACTCATTATTGAAAAACGACTTTGAAGATAATCCCAATAGTATCCTGATTGTGCCCACCTATGGATTCAATTACGATTTCCTTTTTCACTCCAAGTGGGGTGTCGGATTTCATAGCGATATCGTGCTTCAGCAATATAAAGTTGAAACGCATGATGGTCATGGGACCCTCATAAGAGAAAATCCGATTGCCCTGGTTGGTGTTGGCCTCTTTTCACCAATTCCTTCACTTACTTTATTGGCCGGTTACGGGATTGAACTGGAGACCAATGAAAACATACAGTTATTGCGGGTTGGTGTGGAGTATGGATTCCATCTTCCAAATCACTGGGAACTGGGTTTTATGTTTGAGTTTGACAGGAAAATTAATACATACAACTCCTGGGTATTCGGAGTGGGCTTTAGCAAATTGTTAACAAGCAATTAGATAAACAACATGAAAGAAACCATTAAACAATTTACAAAAATCCAGACCCTGCAGTTAAGCCGGTTGGAGCGTCTTGCAGATGTAATCTATGCGCTTGTTCTCTGGCGGCTATTCACATTGATCCCCAAACCCGTGTCAGCGGATGGAGCCTGGCACAGTTTTTCGGAGTATATGGCTGCCAGTGGCATGACCCTTGTCATCGTTGTGATTGGTGTTATTTTTGTCATCATTTACTGGTTACACAGCAATACCCTGCTGGGGAACCTGGAAAAGTCCGACAGCAAACATACCATACTCTCGATTGTGCAATTGTTTGCGCTGCTGTTATTCCTGATGTCATTGAACCTCGGAGTAGTGTTGGGGGGCTCTGCATTTACCCGTGTGCTGGAAAGTGCTACTGCTGGCCTGGCAGGTCTGTCCGGCGCTTTCGCCTGGAGATATGGAATCAGGAATCGCCGCCTTATACAACCCGATGTGACTGATTACGATGCTCAGAAGATCCTGGATGGGGTGCTTGCGGAACCGCTGACTGCACTGATGACCATCCCGTTTGCTTTTGCCGGCCCCTGGATATGGGAGGCTTCCTGGTTGCTTCTGATCCCTACCAATATGGTGTTGAAGCGACTCAGAAAACAACAGGTAAATAAACAAGGTTAAAAGGTTCCCAGGATGGAAAACGAAAAACAGGTAAGCAACATTCCCAGAGGCAGGTTATATGTGGGAGGCTTTATTTTTATCATTGGCTTCATGGCTCCTCTGCTGATACCCCTGGTGACCAGATCTGAACTTTCCACTGCATGGAAAACTACCCTGTCGGGATTACTGATGGCGGGCATCCCGGAGTTGTTTATGGTCATCACCGTAGGTATCCTGGGAAAGGATGGGTATCAGTTTCTGAAAGGAAAGGTATTTGCATTCCTGAAGAAGCATGGTCCGCCTCAGCATGTGAGTCGGGTGAGATACAAAGTCGGGTTGATATTTTTCACAATCCCCCTGCTTCTGGCTCTGTTATTCCCCTATTTAAGCCACCATTTTACCAGCCTGGAAAAGATTGAGTCTGTGATTAACATCGGGGGTGATGTGATTTTTTTCACCAGCTTTATTATCCTGGGAGGGGAGTTCTGGGATAAAATACGCGCGCTGTTTACTTACACTGTTTCAGAGAAAGAACCAGAGCAGAAAGCTTGATACTTATATCATTGAGAATTTTGCAACTAATGTAACTATTAACAAAGGGCCCGCACATTGTGGGCCCTTTGCTCCTTAGTCTATATTTCTTGAAAGACTTTCTCCAAGAGTGCCTTGGTGGCTTTAATTCCTTCGTCTTCTGAAAGCTCGGTACCTTCATATTCGATGCCCACATAACCTTTAAAGCCAGAGGCTTTGACGATCTTCATAATTCGAAGAAAATCAGACTTGGTTTCATTTCCATTTTCATCAAATGCATGGGATTTGGCGCTCACTCCCTTGGCATAGGGCATCAGTTCTTCTATACCCTTGTATTTGTCGTACTCATTCAGACAGCCCTCAGGCCCCATCTCAATACAGAAATTCCCAAAATCGGGAAGTACTCCCACATTGTCCTTGCCCACTTTCGCCATGACCCCGGTAAGCCATTGTGCATCGGAAGAGTAACCACCGTGATTTTCCACAATGATATTGACGCCTTTTGAAGCTCCATATTCACCCAGTGTGGTAAGACCATCCACAGCATTGGCTGCAACCTCTTCGGCTATACCCTGTCCTGCTGCATTGACACGTATGGAATGTGCGCCCAGGAATTTGGCTATATCCACCCAGGCATGGTGGTTTTCAGCAGCTGCCTGACGAGCTGCGGGATCAGCATCTCCCAGGTTTCCAAGGGCATCACACATGATTAGCCCAACCGAGACCCCGGCTGTTTCGCAATTCTGTTTGAATTCGGTCCAGTAATCCATATCGTTTGCCTTGGAATAATAGAAAGTATTTACCAATTCGATGGAATTAATGCCATAACTGGCGGCAAGGGCCGGAAAATCTTTTGGATCCAGATCACCTTTTAACAATTCATCGGGGGTTTCCATCAGCAACCTGCCAAACTCCTGCCAGTCCTGGATGGCTCCGCCGAAATATGTTTTGTGTAGTGACCATTGGGCCAGGGAGATTTGAAAATCAGGGGTGGTTTCCATGGTTGATTCAGATGTCTCCTTTTTTGATGCTGCGGTGTCTGATGATTTAGACCCGGTGTTGCATGAAACGAAAAGGAGAGTTGCCATACCCAGTAGCAGGGCTTTTGGTAATAGAAGTTGGGTTTTCATTTTTTTTAATTTGTAGTTGATTGTTGCGGCTAAGTTATAAAAAAGCAGCCTATGTACTTAATTGAAACGGTTATCTTTGAACCAACCCATTTCACCCTAGTTGTTCCACGGTATGAAAAAAACGATCTCCTCCCTTCTGACCCTGTTTATCATTATCTTTTTAACTGCTCAGGAAAACCTGGATTATTTTTTGCCCGATGATGTGGCGTACAACCCTGAAGTTCCGGCCCCTGACCAATTTTTTGGACAGCTGCTTGGAGAGTGGCACCTGACCCATAGCCAGGTATTGAGCTATATGGAAGAAATTGCCCGTTTGTCCGACCGGGCCATTATCTATGAGTATGCCCGGTCCTATGAAAACAAACCCCTGGTACACCTCCTGTTCACCTCAGAAGAGAACCAGGCCAAACTGGAGGAGCTAAGGGAGCTACATGTACACTATTCAGATCCTGCATCAGAGATCTCCATCCAGGGGGTTCCCCTGGTGGTCAGTCTCACTTACGGAGTTCACGGGAACGAATCCAGCGCCACAAATTCGTCGGTTTTGACAGCTTACTACCTGGCTGCTGCTGAAGGCGAAAAAATAGACAGCCTGCTGAATAATACAATTATTATAGTGGATCCCTGTCTTAATCCGGATGGATTCACCAGGCATTCTTCCTGGTCAAATATGCACCAGGGAGTAAATGTGAATGGTGACAAAAATTCCAGACAGTTTTATGAAGTGTGGCCAGGCGGAAGAACAAACCATTACTGGTTTGATTTGAACAGGGACTATTTGCTGCTTGTGAATCCTGAGAGCAGGGGTCGGGTCGAGAAATTTCACCATTGGAGACCCAATGTGGTCACTGATCACCATGAATCCTCTCCCGAATTTTCCTTCTTCTTTCAACCCGGTGTGCCCAGCAGGATCAATCCCTTGACACCTGACAAAAATTATGAACTAACCCATGAAATTGCAACCTATCATGCCCGTTTCCTGGATAAGATCGGTTCATACTATTTTTCCGAGGAACAATTTGATGATTACTATTTTGGTAAAGGCTCCACCTATCCTGACATCAATGGAGGAGTAGGAATACTATTTGAACAGGCCTCTGTGAGGGGAAGGGTGCGTGAAACATCCAATGGTTTGAATACCCTCAGCCAGGGAATGAAGAATCAATTTACAGTGAGCCTTTCAACGCTGGAGGCATCCCGTAATATGCATGATGAATTGCTTGAGTTTCAGAAGGAATTTTACCGAAGTGCCCTTGAGCTGGGAGCGGATAGTAAGACGAAGGCTTATCTGTTTCAAAGTGAATCAGACCTGTGGAAAACCAGGCATTTTCTGGAGCTGCTATCAAGACATCAAATTGAGGTCTATGGCCTGGAAAAGGATCTGGAAATAGACCAACAGATCTTCAAAGCAGAGGGGAGTTACATTGTTCCTGTGAAGCAAAAGCAGTACCGCCTTCTTACAACGATCTTTGAAGAGGTAACCACCTTCAAAGATACCTCGTTTTATGATGTTTCTACCTGGACCTTTCCCCATGCCCTGGATATCACTTTTCAGAGGTTGGAGTCATTGAAAGAGGTACAGGTTTCCAATCAACCCATATCCCTGATGAAGTTAGAAGGGAAGGTGTATGGAAATCTGAGTCACCTGGGATACCTGTTTCGCTGGGATGAGTATATGGCCCCCGCAGCACTTTATAAACTACAGGAGGCCGGGATTAAGACCCGGGTTGCTTCCAAAAGCTTTTCATTCTCCGTTGACGATAACATGGAAGATTTTACCCGGGGAACCATTTTAATTCCTGTTACGAACGCCGAACTCTCAGAGGATCAGGTTTACGAACTGGTTGGCCGGGTGGCGCTGGAATCAGGGATCGATTTTTATGCTCTGGAGACCGGTTTTTCCACCCGGGGAGTGGACCTTGGGAGCAGTAGTTTTTCTACGCTGCAAAAGCCTGAAATAGCAATATTCACGGGGAAAGGCACCAGCTCATACAAAGCTGGAGAGATATGGCATCTCTTTGACCAGAACTATGGCATACCTGTTACATTGGCCCCCACCGACCGGATGGGATCCATTGATCTGAGCAGGTACAGCAGGGTGATCCTCCCAGGAGGGTCCTATGGAGATTGGAACGAGAAGGAGATTGAAAAAATAAGGATCTGGGTGCAATCCGGGGGGATTCTTATCGCCTGTGAGAATGCTGTTTCCTGGGCTGTTGAACATAGCCTTGGTTCGGTTGAATATAAAGAGAAAGTAGCTCTCGACTCCACCCGTTATTTAAAGTATGAAGAACGTCGAAAAGAGTCGGCCATTCATGAAATCGGTGGGGCCATTTTAAATGCAACGATGGACATAACCCATCCCCTTTGCTATGGCTATTCAAAAGAGAATCTGTCCATCTTCAAGAAGGGGACAGGTGTTGTAAAACCATCAGGGATCAAGTACTCTGAGCCCGTAAGATTCGCCACCGATCCTTATGTCAGTGGTTGGGTTTCTTCGGAGAACCTGGAACGCATCAGTGGAGCGCCGGTGGTAACGGTAGAGTCTGTTGGAAAAGGTAAGCTGATTGGTTTTCACGAAACCATGAACTTCCGTGGATTCTGGTTGGGAACCAATAAGCTATTTGCCAACGCGGTCTTTTTCGGAGCTATTATCAGATAAATTGTACAGCGGGTTTTTGCCGTCCTGTTTCATTGATATATTTTACTTTGGGGTGACCCAGGAGCAAGGCTGCGTAAACCTTATGGTTGGAAGGAATCTTAAACGCTGTCCGAAGGGATTTTCTTCGCCCCATGGCCATGGAAATAAAACCATTAAAGCAGGTGCCAAGTCCAAGGGTATTGGCAAATAAGGATGTATAGGTTGACCAGATATACGCATCGGCGCTGGCCATTCCATATTTGGTTACGGGTGCATGAAACAGAATCACCGCAGGGGCATGGTGGCAAACCTGGGATGATTCAGGGGTTTGTCCGGCTATAAATTGTTTCTTGTAGCTATTGAGGCCTGGTAATCCCATTTTTGGAGCCACCAGCTTAAGAATTGGCATCAGCAGGGGAGAGGTGATCAGTTTCAGTGTCTTGATCAGATGGTAAGCCGTTTGATCGTTAAGATCTTTTATCACTTCGGGAGTGTTCACAATGGTGATCTCGATGGGGCGTGAATTGCTCGCAGAGGGATAATGTTTCATATTTTCCATAAGCAGATTCAAAGTCTTTTCATCCACCTCCTTTTTCAGGTAACTTCGGCAGGTTCTCACGCTGGCACTTAACTGCTGGAATTCCTCAGAATTAACATTGGGAGAATCAAGTTTGCTTATATCACCTGTATCCGGGAAAATGGTTGATTCGGGGCAGATGGCCACACAGTGACCGCAATGAATACAGGATTCATTGATGGTTCCCAGCTCAATATCAATGGCATCCGACGGACAGTCGTTTACACATTTCATACATTTAATGCAATTCTCTAGTTGAATGGTTGGCATCTTTCGGTTTTTTATCCTCTGTTCAAACGAAGGTGCAATAATAGTGATGTTCGGCAAATATTAGTTGCTAATTCTGAAAAAGAGAAGCCAATCTCTTCACCCGGTTTTCAGACTTGTTGTTTTAGGATGGAGAAAAGGAAAGCGAAAGCGAAAATGAACCTGATAACAGTGAGCTTTATGAAACAAACAATTTTAATCATCGCTACCATAGCCGGGATCCATCTGGCTGCAGCTGCCCAGACCCATCTCAATGGTGGAATTGGGTATTACGGGGAGAATGTTACCCATCCCGGTGTTGTCCTGGAGTTTGAATATGAACGATACCTCTCTGAAGGATTTTCCCTTCCCCTGAGAGGTGACCTTGGATTCCATGTCAATCCAAACTACAATGCTTTTACCATGGATGTTCACAAAGGATTCCGGAAATATTTTGAATCGGGACTCTTCCTGGAGCAGTCTGTTGGGGTGGGGGTCATTGTTAAAAGTTACAAGGATAACTATTGGTTTATGGATGACTATGCCATGAGTATTCCCCATGGGAACAGACCGGTATTGGGATTCATGCCTTCAGTGACTGTCGGAGCAGGATTCAACCTTTCAAAGGACAAGGAGGGCTCTGACCTGATCTGGGTCCGCCCGAAAATTTACTGGGACCTTGGGTTCAGGGGACTGCACCTGCCCTATGCCGCACTGCAAATTGGATTTACACACACCTTTAAAACGAAGTAATCATGAAAAGATATTATATCATAGGGATCATGGCCACCCTTTTCCTGGGGGCCTGCGAAAAATCAGAGTTTCAAACAGCCGGGGATTTTGTCCACCTCTCTTACAAAGGCGCCAACATGCCCATCTGGGTAAAGGGCAACTTTCAATCGGATGTGATCATCATCACTGTTCATGGGGGACCCGGTGATTCGGGCATGGAGCAGCACATCGCAAAGGGATTCAAGTATCTCGAAGATGATTACCTGATGGTATACTGGGACCAGCGAAACTCCGGGATGGCCCAGGGACGAACCACGGAGAAGTCCATGCATCCCGACCAGTTTATCGATGATACCGAGAAAGTGGTTCAGCTGATCCAGGACAAATACCCGGGCAAGAAACTCTTTATGATCGGTCATAGCTGGGGAGGTCAGCTGTCTGCAGGATACCTGGGGCGAGACGGCCATTTTAATGATTTCAAAGGATGGATCGACCTGAATGGATCCCTTTATGGCGACCTGGAATCGCAAATGATGAAGAATTATATCATGGAGCGGCTTCCGGCTAAGATGGCCGAGCCGGATGCAGACCTGGAATACTGGCAGTTTATCATCGATTTTTATGAGGAGAATCCTGCACCGGGCAATTATACTTCACCCGAACCCTACTGGTATGTATCGGCCCTGGGTGGTGATGTGTATGACCTGGATAAATACTGGGAGGAGCTGGAAACCCCCTACATCGATCTGATCTTCAAGTCCATGTTCTCCATGGCATTCTATGTGGATGCCTTTTACTCGGATGAGACCTATGGTGCATGGGACGATATCAATTACACCCCTGAGATTGGTAACATCACCATTCCTGCCCTGTTGCTCTGGGGTGCCGATGATGGCATTGTTCCCGCAGAGTTGGCCGACTATGTCTATGAACACCTGGGAACCGATCCTTCTATGAAGGAAGTGGTTAAGATTCCCAAGTGCGGACATGGTCCCCAGAATGAACAACCTGAAACCTTTTATCAGGAGGTCAGCTCCTTTGTTGAAACCTATAAAAACAAGTAATCATGAAAAAGATATATCTGTTTATCATAGCAACATGCATTACCTCTATGGGTGGATTTGCCCAGACCAACATCAACATTGGAGGAGGTTATTTTGGCCAGACAATTACCCATCCGGGAGTTGTTCTGGAGGCGGAACTTGAGCGGATGTTCTCTGAGAATGCATCCCTTCCCATTCGCCTGGATGTGGGATACTTTGTACATCCACGCAATCATACCGGACTGTTTGCTGACCTGAATGCCGGTTTTCGCCGCTACTACAACTCCGGACTATTTCTCGAAGAGGGCGTGGGTATTGGAGTGCTGCAATCCTTCCTCCATTCGGATGCAGTCTACCAGGTAGATGATTCGGGGAATGTATCTGAAGCATCCAGGGCAAATCCGGTGGAAATAATGCCCTCTATTACCCTGGGTATCGGGTACAATCTGACTCAGGGCTCGGGGAAGCAGAACCTGATCTGGCTGAGGCCCAAACTCTACTGGCAGATGCCTCACAAGACCCTGTCCACTTACAATTTCGCCATCCAGGTGGGCTTTACACACACCATCAACACAAACTGATTGAACGGATCAGGACATGGGACATCGCTATTCAGAATTCCACCCGGTAATTTAGAATGGGGATGATTCCTGACATGGGGTATTCAGTGATCATCTCTGTTTCTGGATTGTAGTATTCAGTCCAGACATTGCGTCTGTTGGTCAGGTTCTGGATATCAAGCGTGATCACATGCTCCGACTTTTCTTTGAAGAAATGAAGCTTAAAACCAAGATCAATTCTAAAGTAGTCCCTTGCCCTGGTGGAGTAAATTTCATCAAACAAATAGACTGTGTGGCCCTCTTCAATGGATGCATCCAGATCAATGGGGATCAATCTCCGGCCACCCGACCAGATCAGTCGGGAATTGATTCCCACCATTTTTGTCTTACCCCATTTGAACTCCTTTCCACCTACAAAATTATTGATATAATTTCTATTGTACAGGGTATTGTACCACTGGCCATTTGCAGGTTTATACTTGGAATCGAACAATGAGCTGGTTATCAAAAAGTAATAACCCTCCGTAAAGAATTTCTGAAAAGTAATCTCCAGCCCCAGGTTTCTTCCTTCACCTATATTTGATAAGGAATCGGCCGGATTAATTCCTCCAAATATGGGGGACCAGTATTTGTCAGGATTATCGGGTACAGGTAAGTTTTTGATATCCTGATAATACCCCTCTACCTTCACATTCAGATTATTACCAAACATTCTGTCATAGCCAATGATATAGTGGGTGGAGCGGGTCATTTTCAAGTTTGAATTGGGCATACTGATGGACCCATCGGGGTTTTCATGTTCCACAAAATAGACTGGTAGATTTTCGTTTTTGCTGTGATGGCCGAAACCAAAGCTGATACTCTGCCTGTTTGGTAATTTCACCATTAATCCCAACCTGGGTTCAAAAGAGTGATCGCTGCTTAACTGAAAATATGCATAATGCAATCCTGCGGTAAAAAAGACCCGGTCGTTTAGTTTATACTTGGTCTGTGCATACACCTGGTACAGGCTGGTTTGTCCATGGCTGTTTAAAAAGGTCTTTAATACCCGAATCGTATCGGCCTGCTGCGAGAAGTAGTCATAGTTTAAAAAGTTCAGCGTTAACCCTGTACGAAAAGTGAGCTTTCTGGAAATCTTCCGATTATACAATGTGCTTATCCTGAGCGCCTTATTCTGTAATTCGTCAAAGAAATCGGTTTTTAAAACGCCCAGGCTATCCATCCTCTCCAGTTTTTCTGAGCTATAACTGAGAGAATGAGACACCACAGTTTTGATGTAGGATTTATCATCCGGGAATAGAATATGACTTAGCCCTACAGCATACATCCCTGTTTTTGTAAAATCGCGATAGCCATTTTCCAGATCCTCATTGTGTGTTGTGTCGGGAAGGTATTTTTCATCATCGTCTGAAAGCCCACCGATGGCACAGAATGAAAATGTGCCCGCTTTTTTCGTGGGTAAATTTATCTTATAGGATAAATCCTGGTAATTGGGCAGTGCATTGCTAGATACCTGGATGTTTAAGTTGTTCATTAACGAAAAGGTGGAATACCTGTAATTGAAGAGGTAGGAGCCACCATAACCTTTTTTGAAGGGACCTTCTGCAGAAAGGTCAATCCCTAACAAACCTGCCTGGATTGTAAACTCGGTTTCCCGGCTGTTCCCCTTTCTCAATTTAATGTCAAACACACCAGAAAGTGCACTCCCATATTCGGCCGGGAATGCTCCGGTATAGAAATCCGACACCCCGATCATGTTGGTGCTCAATATGCTAACCGATCCCGAGGTGTAGCCTTCTTCAGCAAAATGGTTTGGACTTGGAATTTCAACCCCTTCCATCCTCCAGAGCATCCAGTTGGGCGAATTCCCCCTGATGACAATCTCGTTTTTTGTGTCATCAGTCCCTGAGACCCCCGCAAACACCTGGGCCATTCTGGCCGGATCGCTGATGCTTGCCGGATACCGTTTTGTCTCTTCCACATTAAACGACCTGCCACTGACCGTAACCATTTGATTCAGTGGCTCTCCCTTTTTCATGGTCACAGAAACCTCGCCAATACTTTGGGTGCTCTCAGCAATCTCAATGGATAACACCACCTCCTTGGCAGAGCCAATAACTACTTCCGACAGTACGGCATCCTCATAACCCACGTAGGTCACCCGGATGGAGTAGCGACCAACAGGTACTTTCCTGAGCTCGAAAACTCCCTGTTCATCCGTAATGGCCCCCATTCTGGGATCGGTATTCAGGAGTTCAATATTTGCAAAAGGCAGGGTGACTTTGGACTCCCGGTCTCTGATGGTTCCCCGTAAAGTTTGCGTGGGAGTTTTAGGCCCTGTATTGGCACTTCTTTTTTTCTTCTGTCGTGGCGTAATGATAATCGTGTTGTTGACCTTTTCATAGGTTAAACCGGTATTTTTCAAACTTTGACTTAATACATCCTCTACCGTTCCCCCTGAAACATGGATGCTCACCCTGGGGCACTTTTCCAGTTCCTCGTGGTTGTAGATAAAATCAAATTCAGTTTGGTTTCTGATCTCATTGATAATAGCTTCAACGGTAGTATCGTTTAATGAGATGGAAATGGATGCGGACTGGGCAGAGACAAAAGTTGAGACCAGAAAAGAAAATGTGACGAGAAGTACTGAGTACAAAATTGACCGCATATCCCAGGGTATTATAGAACAACGATCTTTTCCCCTCTTAGTTCAAATTTGACATCTGTTGTCATTTCCAGCATTTTTAAAATGGATGAAATGCTTTCACTGCTGTTTAACCTGGCCGAGAAATGATAGGTTCTGGCTTCGGGATTCTCAAACTCATAATTGAAGTCATACCACCTGGCCAGCCGTTTCATGACCTGTTCCAGGGGTTCGTTGTTAAACTCAAGTTTACCCTGCATCCATGAAGTATACTGGGAGGTATTTACCCCGGCAATGGATATCTCTGATTTGGATCTGTCGATGACTGCCTGTTGATCGGGATTAAGTATCTGGCTGATGGGCTGTGTATTCTCAGCCTGGGTATAGCTTACACTAACTTTTCCCTCTACCAGTGTGGTCCGGAATTCAGGCTCGTCGGAATAGGCCGAGACATTGAAAGCGGTTCCCAGTACCCTGATATCCATATCACCCGAATTAACTATAAATGGGTTCCCATTGTGGGTCACCTCAAATGGATCTGTCGATGACCGCCTGTTGATCGGGATTAAGTATCTGGCTGATGGGCTGTGTATTCTCAGCCTGGGTATAGCTT
>PVMS01114914.1_pt1 | contig 14165 bp, 11 predicted proteins | sample 1853461 | NCBI WGS metagenome assembly PVMS01 (sample SAMN08582032, study PRJNA380276) | Marine sediment metagenome, whole genome shotgun sequencing project. | isolation source: ocean sediment barecode stripped | collected 2017 | reverse complement strand
GCGTCAAAGGTGTATTCGAACTCCTCGGGTCTCCCGAGCCGGTTGTAGTGCAACTGCATTCCACCAAGGTTGCTCTCCATGAAGACGATCTTCCCTGTGCTGCGCGTCGGTTTGCTGCAGGTTGCCGCGACGTAAAGCCGTGCTTGATACAGCGAGAGAAACACCCTGGAATTTCGAAAGTTCATCGACGACGGCCAGTTCGAGCGTCTCCATGTCTATACCATCGGAATTCTTAATTTCGCTGCTGAAATACAAATAAGGGTGTGAATATGGCTCGAACAGCCGCCCCGAGATGTTGAACGCGCTCTTGATCCTTTCGATGGCCGCGTCTTTGTCCCAACTGTCTGGATCCACGTACCCAGCGGGAATTCCGAGAGAATTTAGATATCCGGGCGCGTCGGGTCCACCATGATCAGCAGAGAGTACGACCAGCGTGTTTTCAAGCCCCACATGTTCATCGACGTGTGCAAGCAAATCCGCAATTGTGCGATCGAGTTGCAGGATGTTGTCCTCGCCTTCGAGGCTCGACGGTCCGAATACATGCCCAACGTAATCCGTGGCCGAAAAGCTGACGCCAAGATAGTCAGTAACGTCGTCTTGCCCGAGTTGTTCTTCGATCAGAGCCCGCTTGGAGAAATCCAACACGAGCTTATCGCCCGCCGGACTCAGCGTCAGCCAGGTCGTGAAGTAGCGACTTGTGCCATCGCCGAAGCTGTGCGGAAATACGCGACCGAATCCAGCCACGTCGGTTTCCCACTCGCGATCATCGGAGTCAGCGAACAAATAGCTGCTCTGATCGTGCAATAACGTCCAGCTCGTGTTTGCGTATTGCCGTGCGGGCTCTTGAGCATTGTAAGCTGTAACCCAGTCAGGGTACTGATCCAGGTAATACGTGCTCGTAACAAACTCACCGCTCGCCTTAGAGAACCAGTACGCCGTGCCGGAGTGCCCGGCCATCGAGATAGCGCCACGGTCTTTAACGGAGACGCCAACAACTTTCGATCGGCCACCCGTATAGCTGCGAAGTTCGTCGGAGAACGTAGTAACCAAAATGGCATTTGGCGAACGGCCTTCGCTACGAGCGGCACGCTGTGTTGGATCGATCTCATTGTTTGCATCAACGTCTGCGCCGTCCGTCAGCAATCTATAGTTCGGATCTTCGACATTGTAGGTCGTAAAGCCGGTTTCGCGGTCGAACCAGAGATTGCCGACCATGCCGTGCGCTGAAGGGTGTGCACCGGTTGCGAGCGTTGCGTGGCCGACAATCGTTTCGGTGTTCGCATGTGCATGATGTGCGTTGCGATAGACAACACCGTTTTCCCACAAATAGCGTAGGCCGCCGTCGCCGAGCCGATCGTAGTAGCGTGTCGGCAGGTCGCCACGTAGTTGATCGACGGTAATTTGCAGTATCAGTTTCGGCGCGCTGTGTGGCTCTGGTGCTTTGTCCGCTGTACACGCGTCAGCCAGCAAAAAGGCCACCAACAACATAGAAATTGAGGTGGCCTTTGCCATAGCGGAATAGGAAAGCGGAATTACTTGGATCCGCCGGCCTCCATCATTTTCTCCATGACCTGGTCGATGCTGAAGCTCGCCGGTTTTTGTCGCGGCGGGTATTCGGCAAATGTAGCCAGGAACTGGCCGACATAGACTTGCGCGGGAACCAATAGAAATATTCGGTCGATCATCCAGTCGTAGTAGGTGTTGGACGTGACATGCGCACGCTCGTATGGATCTCGTCGGAGATTGGTCATCAGCGGTACACGCAATTCTGTCCACGGCTCTATCCACGCGCGCAGCGTGTCTGGACTTTCCTGCTCCAGGAAGATCATCTTCCAGTCGTCATAGCGCAAGGCGGTCAATTCACCTGTGTCCGCGAAGTAGAAGATCTCATGGCGCGGTCCACTCTCCTCTTCGCCCGTCAGATGCGGCAGAAAATTATAACCATCCAGGTGCACTTTGTAGCTCCGGCCGAGTGAGCGAACTCCGCCTTTCTTCAGTCGCTCTTTGATGTCTTTTGCACCGGCCGCAGCGAGCAGCGTAGGCATCCAATCCATGTGGTGCATGATTTCATTGGATACGCTACCAGCTTCGATCTTGCCGGGCCAACGGACCATCGATGGGACTCTCCAGCCGCCTTCCCAGTTGGTGTTCTTTTCGCCGAAGAACGGCGACCAAGCTGCGTCCGGCCAAGTGTTCATGTGCGGGCCGTTGTCGGTCGAGTAGTGCACGATCGTGTTGTCAGCAATGCCGAGTTCGTCGATTAGATCGAGCAATTGGCCGACGTGCATGTCATGTTCCACCATGCCATCGCCGTACTCATCCTGACCGGAGATTCCGCGCAACTCATCTTTGACATGGGTACGGAAGTGCATGCGCGTCCCGTTCCACCAGACGTAAAATGGTTTGCCGTCTGCATTTGCTTTCTTGATAAAGCCGATGGCTGCCGCAATCGTCTCATCGTCGATCGTTTCCATGCGTTTCCTGGTCAGAGGTCCGGTGTCCTCGATCTTGCCGCCGGCATATGAATGCATTACGCCCCGTGGACCGAATCGCTTGGCGAAGTTTGGATATTCCTCGGGATCCGGATAGTCTTCATTCTCCGGCTCTTCCTCTGCATTGAGGTGATAGAGGTTGCCGAGAAACTCGTCGAAACCATGGTTGGTCGGCAAGTGTCTGTCCTGATCGCCGAAGTGATTCTTGCCAAATTGGCCGGTGACGTAACCGTAGGCCTTCAACAGGCCCGGTATGTTCGGATCCTCTATCTGCATGCCCAGATCGGCGCCAGGTAGGCCAACTTTGGACAGTCCCGTTCGGTACACGCTTTGCCCGGTAATGTATGAAGAGCGACCGGCCGTGCAACTCTGCTCTCCGTAGTAGTCGGTGAACATCATGCCTTCTCTGGCGATCCTGTCTATATTAGGAGTTCGGTATCCCATCAATCCAACGTGTAGGCACTGATGTTGGATTGGCCAATATCATCGCCCCAGATGATCAGCATGTTCGGTTTATCTTGTGCCAGCGCGGTTTGTGAAATCGCAAGGCACACGAATAGTGCAACGAATCGTCGTAATTTCATTTTCTCGCTCCTATAATCCGGCAAAATTATTTTTCTTGCGCGACGGGTGCGGTGAATCCGGATTCGCAAGCACTATAGGGCCGGAATTGGACTATGTCTAGACAGCCCCAATGCATAAAAGGTAAATCAAAATGTCTGCTGCGAATAAACCGAATCTGCTCAGTCGTTTCATTTTGCCCTGTTGCGCTCTGGTTTTGAGCGCAAGCGGTGTTTTCGCGCAATCCACCGGGCCCGAGCCGCTGCCTTTACCAACGCCAGTCCCCACGCCGGAAGACATTCCCTATCCCGGCGTTATCCGCCTCGATGTGGACGCCACTGATATCGAACGGCACATTTTTCAGGTTCGCGAGACCATCCCGGTAAGTGGCGGTGAATCCCTGACACTGCTGTATCCAGAATGGCTGCCCGCCGGTCATGCAGCGTACGGGCGGGTTGAAAATCTTGCGGGATTGAAGATTCATGCCGATGGTGAGCGCGTGGAATGGGTACGAGATCCTGTGAATGTATTCGCATTTCATGTAGACGTGCCGAACGATGCCGAAATGCTCAACGTCGAATACCAATTCGTCTCGGCCGTGGACGCGAAGCATGGCCGCATTGTGATGACGTCGGAGATGCTAAATTTGCAATGGTGGTCGGTTACGCTCTATCCCGCCGGTCATTTTGACCGGCAAATCATGCTAGAGCCGAGCGTCCGTGTGCCGGAGGGCTGGCAGTTGGCGACTGCATTGGAGATTGCCAAGAGCAAGGGCAACCTGACCAAATTCAAACCTGTATCTCTCGAAACGCTTATTGATTCGCCGATTTTCGCCGGTCGACATTTCAAGCGGCTGGACTTGAACCCAGGCGGCGACTTTCCCGTGCATTTGAATATCGTGGCGGACCGGGAGGAATTGCTAGAGATTTTGCCCGAGCAGCTGGAAGCACACCGCGCCCTGGTTCAGCAAGCCGACAAGCTTTTTGATTCACACCATTTCGATCACTACGACTTCTTGTTCGCTGTCACTGACCGAATGGGTAGGATCGGAACGGAGCACCACCGCTCCAGCGAGAACAGTGGCGTGCCGGGCTATTTCACTAAATGGGACGACAATGCGCGGGGACGGGATTTATTACCACACGAATACACGCATTCCTGGAACGGCAAGTTTCGTCGGCCGGCTGACCTCTGGACAGCCAACTACAGTATGCCCATGCGCGGCAGCCTGCTGTGGGTATACGAAGGCCAAACGCAATACTGGGGGAAAGTTCTGACGGCGCGCGCTGGACTTCACACCCAGCAAGAGGCGCTGGATGCGCTGGCGTACACCGCTGCGTATTACGACAATCGCGTTGGCCGCGAGTGGCGAACGTTGCAAGACAACACGAACGATCCCGTCGCCATGTTGCGCCGATCGCTCCCTTGGTCGAGTTGGCAGCGGGCCGAGGACTATTATTCCGAAGGTCTATTGATATGGCTCGATGCGGATACGTTGATCCGTGAGTTGTCCAAGGGAAAAAAATCCCTGGACAATTTTGCGCAGTTATTTTTCGGCATCAATGACGACAGTATTGTTCCGGTAACCTACGTATTCGAAGACGTGGTGGAAGCGCTCAATTCCGTGCAGCCCTATGACTGGGAAACGTTCCTGCGCAGTCGGCTGGACGGCCACGGTCCGGAGGCACCTCTGGATGGCATACGCCGCGGCGGCTACAAGCTCGTTTACAGAGACACGCCCTCCGACTATTACGCGGCTTACGAGGCAGGCCGGGAATACTCCGACCTCACCTATTCCCTGGGCATATCTATCGAGAACACGGGCCGGGTGAAAAGCGTGTTGTGGGAAGGTCCTGCCTTTAAGAAAGGGCTGACAGTCGGTAACCAGCTCATCGCGGTCAATGGTATTGCTTATGATATCGAGCTCTTAAAGGACGCAATCGTCGACGCGCAGCAGACGGGTGTCGCCATTGAACTCCTGATCCAGGATGGCGTTCACTATCGCACGGTTCCTATCGATTATCGTAAAGGGCTTCGTTACCCGCATCTCGAGCGTGACGGCAAGGGGCCTGCGTATCTCGATGAGATTTTCGCGCCAAGATAAATAGCGCCTGCCGTTATTTTTTTGGCCAACCCGAGCGCAAGTGCAAATCGCGTTGCGGAAATGGAATCTGGATGCCGTATTCGGTCAACTTGCTCTCCAGTTCCCAGAGGTAGGCGGATTTGGTTTTGGTCGGGCGTCTCGCTCCCTGGCGATTGACCCAAACCAGCAACAGGAAATCCAGGCTGTTGTCGCCGAAATCCACCAACCTGACATTGGTTTCCCGGGTCTTCGTATTGCTAAGCGTGTACGGAACTTCCTCTGCCGCTTCCAACGCCGCCTTTTTCACCAATTCTTTATCGCTTCCATAGGCCACGCCGAACGGGATTCGAACGCGCAGCGTCCGTTCGCCAAGCGTCCAGTTCGTAAGGCGTGTTGTTACAAACTCGGAATTCGGTACAACAATGTCGATATTGTCGTTCGTATTGATGAGGGTGCTGCGCACGTTAATGGCTTTAACGGTTCCGGTGAGTCCGGTATCAAGTTCGATGTAGTCACCGACGCGCAGTGAGTGTTCAAACAGGATAATTAACCCGGAAACGAAGTTGTTGACGATAGACTGCAGGCCAAAACCGATGCCGACACTAAGGGCACCGGCAACCAGCGCAAGGTTGCCAAAATTGAGGCCGATCGAAGACAGCGCGATGAATATGGCGAAAACAATGATGATGTAATGAGTGAGGCGGCTCACGGTGTACAGCGAAGCTTGCGTTCCGCTTGAATCGCTACGGCCAACGCGCCGAATGGCATGCCGAATAAGACGTGACAAAAGCATCGCTACGATCAATATGACCAGGACGCGCAAAATGTCGCCGCCGGTAACAGGCGCGTCGCCCAAAGAAAACAGCGTAACGTCGGCCAGACCCGTAATCCGAAGATACATTGTCTTCACACCGCGAATGATGCTTGTCAGCCAGGACCTGATGATGCCCGTGTGTTCGGCGGCGGCGTTGTCCACGGCGAGCATCAACAAGCGCAGATCGGCGACAGCGGTTTCCAATTCTCCGACCTTCGTGAGACTTTCCTGCGCGGTTCCAAGACGTTGATCCAGAAGCCTGCGCGATGCTCGATCAAGCCCATCGCGATTGACGCTTTGAATAGCCAGCAGCCCGTCTTGCGTATCACGTTTCCACTCGGGGGCGCTTAGCTCTGTGCTACGGACAAATTCCAGCCAATCGATTGCCTCGATCGCGAGTACGCTGGTATCCGGCACCTGATCCAGTTTGAGTTCGGTCCACCAACGCTTCGCGTTGGCTTGAGCAAGAAGTGTCTCAGCTAATGCCAGTTTGATTTCCGCGACTTGCAATCTTGTCTGCTCAAGCCGTTGTTGCGACCGGCCTTGAGCGGTGTCTACATCGAGTCCGCTTGCGGCCAGCTGCGCAGCACGAAGATTCTCGGCGGCGTTCTCGACATTGTTTTCGCGGGTGGCTACGCGTTCAGTGAGTTCATCGAGTACCTTCTCGCCAGCCTCAGTCTCTAACTGGTCCGCGGCCAGCGCTACGCGCTCAGCGGTAGCAGTAGCATAGGCCGTGGCGCGCTCATGTCGTTGCTTCAAAAGCTCGAGGCGGCGCGCGGAAATCGCCTGGGCAGTGCGCGACAGCACCATTCGTAGCGCGAGCAGCCAACGCTCGTCGCCCGACTTGGCATTCACATAGTTCTTGAAAGCAGCATCGCGGCGTCTGCTGGCGCCATCAAGAATGCGCTGCTCTCGCTCTACCTCAATCCGAACCTCCGCACTGCCTGCGCGCGCGTCACGCGCCTGCGACGCGAGCCCAAGCAACTCTTCGATGGAATAATCGACCGCCGCCGGCTCGAGTTGCTGTGGTGTGATTTCGGGATCGTCCAGCAGAGCGAGGTACGCGTTAAAGTTGTCGCGCACCGCAGCGAGCACCGATTCGGCGGTCTGCTGGTTCTGTGGCGTCAGGCCGGCGATTTGCTTGCCGACAGCGTCCAAAAACGAAGCGACTCGCGGCTCAACGTCTTCCCGGGGGCCCTCAAAGTTGGCCCACCAATTGTTTTGCAGCGAACTCAGATCTGGCTGGACTGACGCCGAGCTGTCGGCGTTCTCCTGGGCTGCGCTGTTCACGGCGATCAGCATGCAAAGCAGCAATGCGAGGATGCGACTGGGTTGCGTGATTTTCATTCGGTCAACTATAGAATGTTTGCGCGATCAAGCAAGTGAACCACCCGACTGCGACATGACGGAAAGAAATCGCACCGGCAATTCAACGAGTTCCTCCGGCCCGTGAGGCGCGTCCGAGTCGAAAAACAAGGAGTCTCCCGGTGCCATGGAGTAGGTCGCATTGAGATGGCGATACACCATGCAGCCTTCTAACATATAAATGAATTCGACGCCGCCGTGTTGGAATATCGGAAACACATCGGCATCCGATTCCAGTGTAATCACGTACGGTTCAACGGAAACATCACTGTGCACGCTGTGGCCGAGTAACTGGTATTGATGGCCGGCCCGCGTGCCACGTCGTTCAATGGTCAGACCGTGGCCGGCTTTGACGAACGTCGCGTCTCGTTGCTCCTCGAATTCGCGAAAAAGCGCTGTCACCGGGACGTTCAAGGCTGTGGATAAAGCGCGCAGTGTCGCCAGTGACGGCGAGGTATTGCCGTTCTCGATCTTCGACATCATGCCGGCCGACAATCCGGATCGCGCGCTCATGTCCGTAATCGTCAAATCCAGCTGTTTTCGATAGTGCCTTACCTGTCGGCCGATCGCTTTTTCCAGAGCATTTTCAGGGGCTTGCAGATGTGCAGGGTCGGGCGTGTTCACGGTGAGCCTCTCCGGGACACGTTATTCATGTCAGGAAAATTACTTTACCATCAGTTTACAGCGGCGTACACTGCAATGCCGCGTTTGACAGGCATCGATGGTTAAATTATGTGCGGAATTGTAGGCATTTATCTCAAGAATGAGGCGCTCAACCCCGATTTGGGCAAGCTCCTGGCGGCGATGCTGATCGAGATGAGCGATCGGGGACCGGACAGCGCGGGCATCGCGCTCTATCGTGATCCCGTCGCGGAGTCGCACTGCAAGCTAACGCTGTACTCGGCTGATAAATACGAGTGGGGGTTATTGCAGACCGAGATGGCGGCGCAATTGAACGTTGACGTCAAACTGGATGTGCGTGGGAGTCATGCCATCTTGATCGTGTCGGCGGACATTGTCTCGGTAGAGGCTTGGCTCAAAGAGCGACACCCTGAGCTACGAGTCATGAGTGCAGGATCGGCCATAGAAATTTACAAAGAGAAAGGCCTGCCGCGGGAATTTGTGGAGCAATTCAAATTGCACGAATTGAATGGCACACATGCGCTTGGGCATACGCGTATGGCGACGGAAAGCGCGGTTACCACTGAGCACTCGCACCCGTTTTCGACCGGCATGGACCTCTGTCTCGTACACAACGGCTCACTGTCCAATCACAACTGGCTGCGACGGCAGTTGCGTGATGAGGGTGTCGATATCCAGACGGACAATGACAGTGAAGTGGCTGCCGGTTATCTGATGTGGCGACTTCGTGAAGGCGACTCACTCGAAGAAGCGTTGCAGCGGGCACTTCAGGATCTGGACGGTTTCTACACGTTTGCGATAGGCACTAAAGACGGTTTCGCGGTACTACGAGACCCTATCGCATGCAAGCCGGCCGTTATGGCCGAAACCGATGACTGGGTCGCTATGGCGTCCGAGTTTCGCGCGATCGCACAACTGCCCGGCGCTGAAAACGCCGCGATCTGGGAACCGTCGCCCGCCACTGTCTACACCTGGGGTAATTGATGGCGGCGTTTAATTTGAAATCCGATTCGGTCCGGGATCTCAATCAATTCTTGCATGACACATCGACGGGCAAGTCAACGGTGACGAATCCAGGCGGCAGGCACTGCATTGCGTGTGGCATCGATGCACCGTTGGAAGTGTCGGTTGAAGGTCACGTCGGCTACTACTGTGCCGGTATGAACAAAGCGGCCGACATCACGATCTTCGGCAACGCGGGCCCGGGGGTGGCCGAAAACATCATGTCAGGCTCGGTCAGAGTGCGCGGCAATGCCTCGCAATACGCAGGGGCAACGGGGCACGGCGGTACATTGATTATTGAGGGCGATGCCAGTGCTCGCTGCGGCATATCAATGAAAGGTGTGGATATCGTCGTTGCGGGTAATGTCGGTCACATGAGTGCGTTCATGGCCCAGAAAGGCCGCCTGGTTGTCTGTGGCGACGCCGGCGATTTTCTCGGCGATTCGATCTACGAAGCCCAAATTTACGTGCGCGGCAAGGTGGGCGAGCTCGGTGCCGATTGCATCGAAAAAGAGATGACCGCCGAGCACGTGAAAGAGCTTGCAGGTTTGTTGGCATCGACAGGTGTTGATGCGGTCGCCGATGAGTTCCGACGTTACGGCTCTGCACGAAAACTTTATAACTTCAACATCGATCATGCTGATGACTACTAATAGTAAAACACTCCGGCCGTCGGCTACTTTTCCGCAGCACGTCCTTGATGAAATTCATCGTGCGGCTGATCAGGGCATCTACGAAATTCGGGGTTTTGGTGCAAAGCGCAGCCTGCCGACCTTCGACGACCTGGTTTTTCTCGGCGCATCAATGTCGCGCTACCCGATGGAAGGTTACCGGGAGAAGTGTGCTACCAATGTTGTACTGGGCACTCGATCGGCTAAAAAACCAATCGAGTTGAAAATTCCCATTACGATTGCCGGGATGAGTTTCGGCGCCCTCGGCGCAAACGCCAACGAATCCCTCGGTCGTGCTGCCACCGCGATGGGTACCAGCACAACGACAGGCGACGGTGGCATGACCGAGGAGGAACGTCAGTCGTCGGAAACCCTGATCTACCAGGTGCTGCCGTCGCGATATGGCTTGAATCCCGACGACATACGCAGGGCCGATGCGCTCGAAGTCGTTGTGGGGCAGGGCGCCAAGCCCGGCGGCGGCGGTATGCTGTTGGGGCACAAGATCACCGAACGCGTCGCGAGAATGCGTGATCTGCCAGAAGACATCGATCAACGAAGTGCCTGTAGACATCCCGACTGGACCGGCCCTGATGACCTGGAAATAAAGATTCAGGAATTGCGCGAGATCACCGACTGGCAGATCCCGATTTTCATCAAGGTCGGTGCGACGCGAGTAAGTTACGACGTCGCGTTGGCCGTGAAATCTGGCGCGGATGTCATCGTCGTCGACGGCATGCAGGGCGGCACGGCCGCAACTCAGGATGTATTTATCGAACATGTCGGAATTCCGACACTGCCGGCTGTCCGCATGGCGGTTGAGGCACTGCAGGAACTCGGCATGCACCGTAAAGTGCAACTTGTCGTATCGGGCGGAATTCGCAGTGGCGCTGATGCCGCCAAGGCCCTGGCTATGGGTGCCGATGCGGTTTCTATCGGTAGCGCGGCAATGGTCGCAATGGGATGCAATCGCAATGTATACGCTGAGGACTACGATGCGATCGATACGGCACCCGGGTATTGCCATCATTGCCACACAGGGCGATGTCCGGTCGGAATTGCCACGCAGGATCCAGATCTGGAATCGCGATTGCAGCCGGAACAGGGAGCGCGCTGGCTCAAAAACTACTTGACCACAATGGTGCTAGAGTTGCAGACACTGGCTCGAGCTTGTGGCAAGACACACGTGTCGAACCTGGAGCCAGAAGTCTTGACTGCGCTGACGATCGAAGCGGCGGCCATGGCGAAGGTACCGTTGGCAGGAACGGACTGGATCCCGGGTAATAATAAATAAGGAGAGACCCAATGGCGAAAGATCTGGCGGCCACCGCCAAGGCCAATAACATCGAATATTTTCTGATCAGCTTCGTCGATTTGCTGGGACAGTTGCGGGCCAAACTTGTCCCTGCGCGCGCCATTGCTGGCATGCAGAAAGACGGAGCGGGCTTCGCCGGGTTCGCAGCCTGGCTGGACATGACGCCGGCGCACCCGGACATGTTTGCAATACCGGATCCCGACAGCCTGATCCAGTTGCCGTGGAAACCTGAAGTGGGCTGGCTTGCTGCCGACCTGTGGATGGACGGCGAACCCGTAGCAGCATCGCCGCGGGTCGCGCTGAAAAATCAGATTGAGAAATTGACACAGCTTGGTTACCGGATGAAAACGGGCGTCGAGTGCGAGTTCTTTCTCACGAATCCCGCGGGCGACCGGCTTTCCGATGACATGGATCAGGAGGAAAAGCCTTGCTATGACCAGTCTGCATTGATGCGACGATTCGACGTGATCCGTGAGATCTGTGACTCGATGTTAAGCCTGGACTGGAATCCGTATCAGAACGACCATGAGGACGCCAACGGACAGTTCGAAATGAACTGGGATTACGACGACTGTCTGAAAACAGCCGATAAACATACGTTCTTTAAATTCATGGCGAAGTCGATCTCGGAGAAGCACGGTTATCGAGCGACGTTCATGCCGAAGCCGTTCAAGAATTTGACCGGCAATGGTTGCCATGCGCACGTATCCGTTTGGGATATGGCCGGCAAAGAAAATCTGTTCCTGAACGAGAGTGATGAAATGGGCTTGTCGGAACTCGCGTACCAGTTCATGGGCGGTGTTCTATACAGTGCGGATGAAATGGCAGCGATGTTTATTCCGACTGTCAACAGCTACAAACGCGTTGACGCGGCGGTTACGTCATCGGGCGCCACCTGGTCACCAAACGCGATCACTTATTCGGGCGACAATCGTACACACATGGTTCGTATACCGGACCCGGGCCGATTCGAGATTCGTCTCATGGACGGCGCGACCAATCCGTACTTGTTGCAGGCGGCCATAGCAGCTGCGGGCCTGGACGGCGTTGCGAACAAACGCGATCCGGGGGAGCGTATTGATCTCAATATGTACACCGAACAACACAAGCTCAAAGATATTCGCAAACTGCCGACTAACCTGCTCGATGCGATCCGCTTGCTTGATGCAAGTGAGGTTGCGCGATCGGGATTCGGTGATGAGTTCATCGATAGCTACGTCAAACTCAAGAATGAGGAGTGGCAACGATTCACCCGGGACATCAGTGCATGGGAGCGTAGCCACACGCTGGACTGCTGAATCTTTTGTATTTTGTATTCTATTTCCTGGTTTTGCTTATCGCGCCATCACTGGCGTTCGCAGGATCACCGGCACAAGCAGAAGACTAGGTTTCTTCGACGACGACTTCTTCAGTTTGGAAGCAACCGCCCACGCCGGAGTGTCCAAAAACGGCTGCCTTTTGGCCTGCCTCGAGATCGCTGAACTCGCCCTTTTCAATAACTGTTCCGTCATCACTGTGTAAGACAAGTATGATCTTCGCTTCGTCGGCCAATTTTACACACAGGTCGCCGACATCTGTTGCGAGGACGAAACTTTCGTTATCCGGATCAAGCGGTACGACGATTTTCCCAAGTAGAACTTCGCCTTCGACAGCATCGTCCATGAATATTAGTGCTGCATATATCGCGTCGGCCGTTGCCGGGTCGTCCGATGGTACAACGACGCCCTCGACCACAATTGTCTGGTCCACAACAATAGCATCTGGGCTGAGTTCACCGTCTTTACTGAATATTTTCGTGCCATCCTGCAGCAGTACGGTGACGGTCTCACCCGTTCCGTCGACGATTTGAAACTTGCCGTTTACGTCCGGCGCGCTGACGACGACACCTTTGGTTTGCGTTGCGTTACCGCCGATCTCGACTACGATCGCGTCAAGCTCCAGGTCCATATCAACGCTATCGCTGTCACTATCGCTGTCGCCGTCCTCATCGTCTTCGTGCCGGAGTGCACCGATCGCGACAACCGGATCATTCACCATCAAGGTCTCTATTCCTGTAGGAAGTCCGGCGGCATCAAATACGCTGCCACCCTCGGCCAGGTTAACAATGATGCAACTCTCCGCATCGTCAGCATGACACAACAAGAATTTGCCGCTCAGATCATCCAATAGTTCTGCAACTATTCCTTCCAGTCGAATCAGTTTGGCTGGCAGACCACCATCCAGGATATTGACTTTGACAACGGGTCGAAAATTGTATTTGCCGCTACCGGTGCCAACAATGTGAATCGATTTGTTCGCGTCGATGTCGATTTCCACGAGTAGCGTTTTGCCCGGAAATACAGTGAAGCCGTTGCGTTCCAGCAGATCGATTTTGCCATTGGCGGGCAGACTGAGGAATGTGCTCACCCCCGTGTTTTTATCCACCAACTCCAGGTTTTCTATGCGCAATCGAATCTTGTTGTAATTGCCCGCCGCAACCTCACCGATGACAATGGGTTGATCGAAATTTTCCAGATCGAGAAGGTTGATGGTCTTTTTGCCACTGAAAACCATTTGTTGTCCCATGTCACCGATAAGCCACGCATCGGTGACATCGAGATAAATCGCGCTCAGTTCATCGACCGGCGCGTCGGTCAGCAGCATGACAATCGTCCCAGTGCTGCCGCTCGTGTCGGGTGGGGTAACTGTCGTGTCCGTACCGCCACCGCCACAGGCAGAGAACAGCATCGCAATGGCGAGCATGAGCAGCGGCATTCTTACGCTGCGCGAATTAATTTGTGTGCACACTTGAACCACCCCGATTCCGCCGATGTGTCTCGGCGTTAAATTACTGTGCTAGGTGTTTTTTTGAGTTAGACCAACTCTACTACTATCGAGTGCACTATCAACTGTCTAAAAAATGCGACATTTACATAAGTTTCGCGGCGCTGTCTTCGGTCCCGAGCAATTCGTCGCGCCACTGGCTCACGTTCATTTCAATGGCAGCGAAGCCACCGATCCAGACAAGCTCATCCCACAGGTATAACCAGTGTGACAAGCTGGCCCAATAAATGCCCATTGCGATGAGACTGGAATACAGGACAAATTTGATGATATTGATGGTCGAAATCAATGTTCCACCGGTTACTCCGGAGCTTTGCATGCGGACGATAATTTCAATCGCCAATAGAATTAGCAGCCAGACGACGACCTCGGCAAGATCGACCCAGGCCAGATCTCTCTC
>PVMS01125186.1_pt1 | contig 14168 bp, 14 predicted proteins | sample 1853461 | NCBI WGS metagenome assembly PVMS01 (sample SAMN08582032, study PRJNA380276) | Marine sediment metagenome, whole genome shotgun sequencing project. | isolation source: ocean sediment barecode stripped | collected 2017 | reverse complement strand
GACACGATTGGCACCGGCGAGCAGCATCACCGGCTGCCCGCCGATGCGACCAACGATCTGATCACGCGCCACGACGCCAAAGGTCTGGTGGTCTTCGCCTCGCCCGCGACGCAACAGCTCCTTGGCGAGCCGGTACGGAAAATTCTCGGCAATGGTCTCTTCGAGCACGTGCACCTGGCGGACCGGCCAGCCTATCTCACGGCGCTGTCGCGTTGCCGGGCCAACAACGAAGCGATCGCCGTGGAATTCCGGGTGCGCCGGTCTGGGGCGGTCGAGACGGAGCGTGATCAGATCGTTGGTCGCTTCGGCGAGCAGCCGGTAATGCTCCTCGCCGGTGCCAATGGTGTCTTCCGACTGTCCATGCACGGCCTGCACGATCGCCGCCAAGCCCGCGGCATAGGCAATGGCCGACGCGACGCCAAGGAATGCGAACGCCGCCGGGGACAACGCCAAGGCATGGGGCACCGGTACAAGACCGACCATTCCGAGAACGGCAAGGATGCCGAGCCCAAGACCAGCGGCTGCGGCCGACCACGCGACGATGCGCCGGTTGGTGGCGAGCGCCGCTTCGAGCGGCACCACGACCAGCCACGGGATCAAACCCGAGGTGAGACCGCCGGTTGCCCAAGCGCAATAGGTGACGAGGCCCGCGAAGATGACCGCGGAGATGAGATGAGCGGTGCCGAGCCGGCCTGTCCGCGACAGGAAGACGGCGGTGGCGATGGGCGACAAGAGCCAAAGAAACGCAACGGTACCGAGAAGCGACGGCTTGCCGACCAGCACGAGATAGATGGGGAAGATGCACAGCGCGACGCCGCCAGCGAGCAGGCGCAAGGCGATGAAGGACTGGTGGCGAGCGAGGGTTAACGCGTCGCCGCGCGCCGAATGGTGGACAAGAGAGCCGAAATACACGGCCAGCCCACGAATAGTTTCACTATCAACCACGCGCATTCCGCAGCAGGCATTCGCCGCTACGTCCCCGATTCCATCGAATCCGGATTATTGGTGAGCGCGCTTAAGGAAAGCATAAGGCCCCTCATCGAGGCCGGCTGCACCGCCCCTTGGAAGGGAGCGTCAGAAAGGGTGGAAATCCGCCTCATCCTCAGCCCTTCGCGGTTGGATTCCATTTTAGACGAATTAACGAACAAATAATGATGAATGGGAAATTAACTATTACCGAAGTCATAACAAAGATATACTTAGCGTTGAATGAAATTATCGATTCAAAATTTTCCTGACGAAGTGAAGCTCCTTTATTTTATTTGCGCTATATTGTTGTAATCTGCACGGGAAATGCAGGGGCTCAATGCGGCCGGCAAGCCGCAGCCCGACAGAGAGGGTGAATCGATGAAGTTTCTTATTAAGTCAGCCTTCTGGCTGGTTGTTCTTATCTTGCTGCTCCCGACCGACAAGGACCAGCAAAACAAGATTTACGGCACTGCCCAGGCGGCGATGAACGACGTGGCAGCCTTCTGCACGCGCAATCCGCAGACCTGCGCCACGGGCCAAGACGCCTTTGCCGTGTTGGTGCAAAAGGCCAAATACGGCACCGATTTGGTGATGGGCCTGGTTGAGGGCCGCACCGCGCCCCTCGGCAATAGCCTTGCCCAAGATAGCCTGGGCCAAGACAGCCTGGCCCCTGGCTACCTGCCCCAGAACAATGACTTGCCCCAGACGGCGACCCTGCAGGGCGACCCAAGCATCATGCCGGTCCCGGCGGCCCTGCCGCTCGAACCCGGAACTTGGGACGAGACCCCAGAGACCGGATCCCAAGACACGCTGAGCCCTCAGGACCGTGAAGCGGCCTGGGACGGACCGGGCGTCTAGTTCTACCCGGCGCAATCAACGACCGAACCTTGGCAGTCCCCGTCTGCCAACAGGGAGCGCAGTTGGGAAGGTAATACCCTTTCCCTCCCAAACTGCGCGCCCAATCCTTTTGACGCAGACCCATCGCGGCCGCCGCAATTGACCTCTATATTGGTTCTATGGACACGCTAACCCGCTCACACTCGACCGACTTCGAGAACATCCGCGATGACTTCGAGCTTCTCGACGATTGGGAAGACCGCTACCGCTACGTCATCGAACTCGGCCGGAAGCTAGAGCCCCTGCCCGACGACAAGCGGAACGCCGCCAATAAGGTTCAGGGCTGCGTCAGCCAGGTCTGGCTTTCGACGACCGTCGACCCAATGGCGGCACCCCTCGCCTGTTTTTCATCGGCGACAGCGACGCCCATATCGTGCGTGGGCTGGTGGCGATCCTGTTCGCCATCTATTCGGGGAAGACGGCTGACGAAATCCTCGACATCGATGCGCGCCAAACCTTGGGTGCGTTGCATCTCAACGAACATCTGACCCCGCAGCGCTCCAATGGCTTGATGGCCATGGTGCAACGCATCCGGAGAGACGCCGAAGCCGCTGGCAAGGGCGCCTCGCACTAAGCGTCCGCCGCCGAGCGAGCCCTCCTCCTCCCGCCACCCATCCAGGCTCGGCCGATAATCAGCCTCGCCCCAATGACGCATGGTCCGGCCACGCCCCTCACGATCCTCGCTGATCAGGCCGTAATGCTTGGCGAGCCGGGTTAGAGCGATCTGCAACACCCACCTTGCCCGCCCGTTGCGGCCAGCCATTCGTCTTCTCGGCCTCCTCAAGCCCCTTCAACTCACAACAGAGTCCACGAGGACGCCGGAGATTTCCGGCCCCACGGCCATCAGCGCGCGGCATCTCGGACTGTTGAGCGCCTATCAGGGAGAGCTTGCGAGCCAGCGCCTAGAATCGATCAGTACTCAGCCATATTGCACCCGCCGCGACAACGGGACCGGCTGAGGCTGAACGCGGGGATAATGCAGCGTGAAGTCGGCGGGACGATCGGCGGTCCCGCTTGGGCCCGCCACATCGTGGCAGAGGATGCGATCGACCTGGGTGCCATCTTCGGAGAGAGGCAATCTCAGCCAAAATAGGACGACGTGGTCGCGCCCTTCCGCCGGACCGCGCACGATCCCATGGGCCGGCAAGCCCTTCTCCATCACCCGCCGGTGGATCCGGCTCCAATAGGCCGCGCAATCCCCGGAGAACACCTCGTCGAGACGCTTGCCCGTGATCTCTTGACCGTAGATGTCGCGCAGACGCGTGCCCGCCAAGCGGAACAGGGCCTGGTCAATACCATCTCTAAGATCGATGAGCCCCAGATGGGGCAGCAGCCGGGGCACTTTGAGGGGGTCGAGATCGGAGCGGGCGGGCATGGGCCGCTGACCGGCCAACTGGAGCCAATAGTCGAAGAGTTCACGCTGTCCCGGCGTGACGAGCTCGGCCCGAAAGGCGTGTCCGGACAGCATCTAGCATCCCCCCTACCGCAAGGCCTGACGGTCTCGCGAATCGCTGCGAACTCTTTGACTATGTGAAGTTCGGCTGTCACTTGCAAGCGAGCATCGCCAGATTCATATGGAATCACAACGGCTTGTGGTGACAGCAGGGGTCGTTACCCGATATTGGGAGCAAGGCCCCGCCGCGATCAACGGCGGGGAATAGACTTGCGAACGGAGCGCCCGCTTGGCGCAGACTATTTGCGCCGCTGGCCGAGCCCCATGCGCTTGGCGAGATCCGACCGTGCGGCCGCGTAGTTCGGCGCCACCATGGGGTAATCGTGGGGCAGGCCCCACTTCTCGCGGTATTCCTCGGGGGACAAGTCGTAATGCGTACGTAGATGCCGCTTCAACGACTTGAACTTCTTGCCGTCCTCGAGACAGATGATGAATTCGGGCGTCACGGACTTCTTCAGCGGAACCGCGGGCTTCAGCTCTTCCTTGGGAGGCTGCCCAATTGAACTGGAGGCTTTGTTCAAAGCTTCGAACACATTGAGGATGACGGCAGGTAGGTCGGTCGCCACAACAGTGTTGTTGGCAACATAAGCCGAGACAATCTCAGCCGTCAGCTCAACGAGTTCGTTACTCTCCAGATCGGCTTCCATGAATTGGCTCCTTGATCTTGCCCACGCCCTGAATCGATCCAAGCGGGCCGCGATTTTCTAGCCGCCTGCAAATCTTCCGGGCCGACGTGACTCCTTTGAGTCACCAGATTACGCCGTTTTCGCGACGAGAAACTACAATGATACGCAACTACAGAATATATGCCGCTAAAACATTCTTAGCTGATTTGTCCTATATAGCATTTCTTGATGAAATTACAATGCATCTGTTCTTGCGAACACTACAAGCTAACCAACGCAACTCGGCAAGAACAGACTTTCTCCGCTCACTCCTGCGACTTCACTAACTGAACTAGTTGAAAATTTGCAACCTGGCTTCGAGAGTCAGCGAGATATAAGGTGCATCTCAATCAAGCTTGCGTGAGATCGCCGCGAGACCTCTGCGGCTGGTGCTTTGCAGTTCCTATATTCTGCAAACGCACACCGAACCGAAAGTGTTCCGGATAATGATTAAAGTTGAAAAGAGCGAGACGGCCGGATCTGAACAACGCGCCACCTCAAAAGCGGAGTGGCGCGAGAAGCTGTCTCCGGAGGCATTCCATGTCACCCGCGAGCACGGCACCGAGCGCGCATTCAGCCATCCCTACAACGCCGAGAAGCGCGACGGGATGTATCGCTGCGTCTGCTGCGGCACCCCTCTTTTTAGCTCAGGAACGAAGTTCGATTCCGGCACCGGCTGGCCGAGCTTCTACGCACCGGCCGGGGACGAAGCGGTCAACGAGCACGAGGATCGGTCATTATTCAGACGTCGGACGGAGATTCGCTGCACCAAATGCGAGGCTCATCTGGGGCATGTGTTTCCCGATGGACCCGAGCCCACCGGCGCGCGTTACTGTATTAACGGCGTGGCCTTGGCATTCGATACCGAAGACGGTAACAGCGACGGCAACGATACCAAGTAATACCTTCAGCATGCAGAGCAATCAATCCCACGTGGACGCACCCCGCGCGCGCAAGCATCCCTCCGCGTCATCCCATCATGGCATCGAGCGGGTGGACGACTATGCCTGGCTGCGCGCCTCGAACTGGCAGACGGTGATGCGCGACCCTTCCGCGCTCGATCCGGAGATCCGCGCCCATCTTGAGGCCGAGAACGCCTACACCGAGGCGGCGACGGCGGACAAAGAGGCGCTTCGGAAGACGCTCTTCGGCGAAATGAAGGGGCGCATTAAGGAGGACGACGAGAGCGTTCCGGCTCCCGATGGCGCCTTCGCCTACTACACCCGCTTCGTGGTTGGCGGTCAGCATCCGCTGTTTTGCCGCAAGCCGCGCGCCGGCGGGGAGGAGCAAATCCTGGTTGACGGCAACGCGCTCGCGAAGCCCCACGCCTATTTCCGCATCGCCAATGTCGCCCATAGTCCCGACCACAGCCTCATCGCCTATGCCGTGGATACCAGGGGCTCGGAGTTCTACACGGTCAATATCGTCGAGGCGGACACCGGCAAGCTGATCGATTCACAGATCATGGACAATAATGGCGCCCTGCAATGGGCCGCCGACAGCCAAACCCTGCTCTATGTCTGGCTTGACGAGGAACACCGTCCCCGCCGCCTCCTCGCCCACCAAGTTGGCGCCGAGGGCACGGACCGCCTCGTCCATGAGCAGCCCGACCCCGGTTACTTCCTCGAGATCAACGCCACCCAGGACCAGCGTTACCTCTTGCTTGGGGTCCACGATCACGAGACGGCGGAAGTCAGCCTGATCGACGCGGACGATCCCGAAATGGCGCCCCGCCTCGTGGCACCACGGGAGACCGAGCATGACTATTCGGTGGATCATCATGACGGCCACCTCATCATCCTCACCAATTCCGATGGCGCGGAGGACTACCGCATCGTCGAGGCGCCGGCCGACAATCCTGCCTGCGAGAATTGGCGCGAGATCGAGCCCCACCGGCCAGGCCGCCTCATCCTCGATGTCGTTGCCTATAAGGATTTTCTCGTTCGGCTTGAGCGGGAGAATGGACTGCCGCGCATCGTGATCCGCCGCTTTGCCGACGGCGAGGAGCACACCATCGCCTTTGACGAGGAGGCTTACGCGCTCGGCCTTTCGCGGGGCTACGAATACGACACGAATATTTTGCGCTTCACCTATTCGTCCATGACCACGCCCGCCCAGGTCTTCGACTACGATATGGCCGCGCGGACGCGTCGCTTGAGAAAGACGCAAGAGATCCCGAGCGGCCACGATCCGAGCCACTACGTCACCCGCCGCGTCATGGCGCCGGCGAAGGACGGCGAGACGGTGCCCATCACCCTGCTCTACCGCAAGGAGACGAAGCTCGACGGCACGGCGCCGCTGCTACTCTACGGCTATGGCGCCTATGGCATGACAATGCCCGCCGGATTCTCGACGACGGCGCTGTCCCTGGTCGATCGCGGTTTCGTCTATGCCATCGTCCATGTGCGCGGTGGCCAGGAGAAAGGCTATCGCTGGTACAAAGAGGGCAAGCGCGAGAAGAAGATGAACAGCTTCACCGACTTCATCGCTGCTGGTGAATATCTCGCGCGCGAAAACTTCACCACGAAGGGCCGTATCGTCGCCCATGGCGGCAGCGCCGGCGGCATGCTCATGGGCGCCATTGCCAATATGGCGCCAGAGCTCTTTTTAGGGATCATCGCCGAGGTTCCGTTCGTCGACGTGCTCACCACCATGCTCGACGCGACCCTGCCGCTGACCCCGCCGGAATGGCCGGAATGGGGGAACCCCATCGAGAGCGCCGACGACTACCGCACCATCGCCGCCTATTCGCCCTACGACAATGTGTGTGCGCAAAGCCATCCGCACATCATCGCCCTGGCCGGTCTCACCGACCCACGCGTGACCTATTGGGAGCCCGCGAAATGGGTGGCAAAACTGCGCGAGCTCGACACCGGCGACAATCTCATTCTGCTGCGCACCAATATGGAGGCCGGCCACGCCGGCGCCTCCGGCCGGTTCGAGCGGCTGAAAGAAGTCGCGCTGTCTTTCGCCTTCGCTCTCAAAATTGCTGGCCGCTCCTGAGCCTCAGCCTCTAGGCGAACGCGCGAAATTAGTGCAAGAGTGCGCCCATGCTGCTTTCCCGTGACAAGTCTCAGCTCCTGATCGTTGATGTTCAGGACAAACTCCTCGGCGCCATCTCTGTCAAAGATCGGATCATCGACCGCTGTGTGCGGCTCGTCCTCGCGGCGCGCAGGCTCGGCGTGCCGATCACGCTGTCCGAGCAATACCCGCAAGGGCTAGGGCCAACCAACGATTCAATCCGCGATGCCGTCGCCAATGACGGGTATGTGCTCGACAAGGTCGAGTTCTCCTGTTTCAGGAACGAGTCGCTGCGCGACAGGCTGCATGAGCTTCGCCGCCAGGGCCGCTCACAAGTCGTGATCGCCGGGATCGAAGCCCATGTCTGCGTGACGCAGACCGCGATGGATCTTGAGGGCCAAGGCTTCGAGGCCTTCGTGGTCGCCGATGCGGTCGGCTCGCGCTCCAAGACGAGCTGCAAGCTCGCGTTGACGCGCTTGGTCAAAGCCAGCGTCGATGTGGTCGACAGCGAGATGGTTCTGTTCGAATGGCTGGAGCTCTCCGGCACGCCTGAGTTCAAGGAACTTCAAGCTCTCATCAAGTGATCGGTTTCTGAACGGAACCTGCACCCTCGGTTCATGGGCGGTTCAGGCGGTCCAGCGCAACATGCTCCTCGTCAGTCCCTGGGCTGGCATTAGCGAACTTTCCTCGGCACCGGACGCGGAGTTCCAGGGGCTCCGCGTCCACCCTCTTTGAAGGAGTGCAACCCATGAGAACCAGGCCAAGACAGTCCGACATTCAAGATCAAAACCTTGACGGATCAAAGAAGAGCCATCGCTTGACCAAGGTAGCCAGCTTCAGGGGCTGACAGCGCACAATTTATGCTGAGCCACCTGAACCCTGCCTGAACTGATGATGCGGGGGCCGTTCATAAGGATGTCGGCGCGCTACGCGTAAACGTGGCGAAGCTGCCAGAACTGCTGGGTAGAAAATGAGCTAGTCGACATCACCGTTCTAGCTCGTCGGCCTCACCGGAGCGGCGACGGTAGCCGTCTGCATGGCACTGACAGCAGCGTCAGTTCGGTGTCGTGAGCAAGCATCAATCGACAAGGCCCTTTTGCGCTAGGGCACTACGCCAACGAGGCGGTTCGCCTAGCATTCGCTGTATGGGGGTGCGGGTGTCGAGGGCTCGTAGGGCCTTGCGTGCCGCGTTGGCATCCTTGGCGGTCATGGGCTCTCGGGTCGATAAGGGGAGGTCTAGCCAAGCCGAATGCCCGGGCTCCTCGTCGTATTTCTCCTCGGACGTACTTACCATCGGAACGTTCTCCAGGGCTGCTTGCGTTGCTCTTGGTACCTTCCTCCACTTTGGTTAACGAGACCTTGCGCCAGTGCGGCCAGCAGGAACTAGCAGTCCACCGCCGCCCACAACCTTGGCTCATGACCCTGACAAGCACTTCCGACCTAAGTTTCCCACGACGGTTTCCACAAGAACCTAGAGGCTAGTAGCCCCTGAGCCGCTGGATTTGTTTGTAGCTTAAGCCGTCAATATCTTCCTGAGTCAGCAGATGAACTCCGCCGCGCCTATCGGCTTTCGCACAGGCGACCTCGAACCTCGCTTGTGCGTCTTGCTCGACGGCTTCATTTTCAGGCTGAATATTCAGGGGACTCCAGCCGCCACTCGTTTCCATTCGGTACTCTGTCGCTTTGGTTGACCCTGCCGAGTAGGCCAGCGGTATGGCAGAATAGCTCTCATCGTAAGCCACTTGCTTTCTGCGAGAGCAAGCCCCCAGCGAGAAAAGCAAGGCCAAAACGGTAAGGACAACAACTACGCGCATACTAAACTCTGTCCTGTGGTGGGTTTCAGCTCCCACCGATCAGGCGTTGCATATCGACCCTTAAACTATGACTGGCTCAAATGAGTTCCATAATTGGTCACGAAAAACGTCACTGATATGCTTGACTTGCGGGGGGAGCGTTGAGCGAGGCTCCCATGACATCACGCCGTTTTTCACCACCAAGGGAGGCCATGCGCGGAACCTGCATCGGCGTTTGGCGTTTAGATTCTGCACTGGCGCGGCCTCAGCCCCCCAAGCCCCACCCGTCAGTGTCCTGGCGCGCCAAAGGCGTGACCGGGCTTCTCTCCCAGAGAGGCGCAAGGGGGGCCGTCTGAGGGAGGTGTTTTGCGTACCGAGGGAGTTAGTAATGCGCATGTTCGAGAGGGGTTACCGGCAATCGGCGATTACAAAAGTCAGAGCGAGTGGCCAGATCGGCAAGAGCCAATACGTGGTTTCAAGGATGGCGCAGTTGTGATTGAAACCCCGAAAGGGGTGCACCGCTTCAACAACCTGCAAGAACTGGTGTGGCAGGCAAAATCCCCCAGCTCAGTCAAAAACCGTCGGTCCCTAGAGATGGATAGTCAGGAGGCGGTGGCATTCGGGCCACCCCTACCTGTATCTGCCGCCCCCAAGAGCAGATTCGACTTTGCGACCATGTCCCCGCATCGCTTCCCACTCCCTTGGCAAGTCAAACAGATACCGGGCGGCTTCGCAGAGATACGCTGAAACTATTGGGAAGCACCGGGGGCAGGAATGGTGATGGTCTTAACCTTGCGTGCGTTTGAGCTTTGCCAGATTGGTGGCGAACTTGGTTTCGACGCGGGGCCCAATGGGTTTGATGGCGAAGCCCGGTCATATCTATCCGAGTGCTCTGAGAGCGGTGCGGATGAATTTGAGTATCGCGTTTGCTCGTAGGGTTGAGAGTTTAGTGGTGCCAAATCTGCCGTAGATGCTTGCCAAGGCCGGGAACAGCCTCCGCCAACCATAAGAAGTGTCAAAGCAACAATGGTGGCGACTTTTGTGCACATGACATATGCCTCCCGGTTCCATCCCCCGGATGCTCCCAGTTCTTCTACCGAGATTACAGCATTGCGCTTTCGGAGCGGTTAAACAGACATCGCGACCTTGAGGCTGCGGTCACTTGTAAACGTGGGAGAGGTCTCCCCGGGCTGCTATGCTTGACTTGCGGGGGGAGCTTTGAGGGAGGCTCCTATGACATCACGCCGGTTTTCGGCACCCTGGCAAGTCGAGCAGATGCCGGGCGGCTTCAAAGCCGCCAACAGATCATCAACCTCGATGGCGAGCGAATGCTCGCATTCTCGTTCCCGGAGATTATTGGACTTTTTTGAGCGTGTGCCCCCAGCGCTTGGTAGCACGCTGGTAGCTCACCTGGCCCGAGTTCACGAGGGCGACAACACATCTCCGCGACAAACTCGGTCCGGCTTTATCCATGCATTTGCGCAGGCCTGGATCGCCGAGCGCGTAGACTGAGCAAAACCGCTTGTATTCCTTCTTACAGGCACCCTTCACGACCTCCGAATATTGGGCGGCAGAAGGCAAGGCCATCGTCAGCAACACGGCGACAAAGACCAGCGAGGAAAGGCCTCTCGCAATCATTTGCATCTCCAATGGTTATTACCCCGGGCCACCCTGGAAGACCCTGATATCCCCGTTCCCAAGACAGTCCGACATTTAAGATCAAAACCTTGATGGATCAAAGAAGAGCCATCGCTTTTCCAAGGTAGCCAGCTTCAGGGGCTGACAGCGCGCAATTTATGCTGAGCCACCTGAACCCTGCCTGAACTGATGATGCCGTGGCCCAGTTCCGCCTTGGCCTCATGTACGACGCGGGCCAAGGCGTTCCGCAGGACGATGCCGAGGCGGCGAAGTGGTATCGCCTCGCCGCCGAGCAGGGACACGTCAATGCCCAGTTGCTTCTTGGGGCCATGTACCACTACGGCCAAGGCGTTCCGCAGGACTATACCGAAGCGGTAAAGTGGTATCGCCTCACCGCCCCGAGCAGGGCGATGTCGACGCCCAGTTCAACCTCGGCATTATGTACGACAAAGGCCAAGGCGTTCCGCAGGACTTCGTTCAGGCGCATATGTGGTTCAACCTCGCAGCTTCGCGGCTTCCAGCTTCGGATGCGGAGCGCCTGAACATGGCGGTAAAAACTCGCGACATCACTGCATCCAAAATGACCCCCGCGCAGACGGCCGAGGCGCAAAAACTAGCCCGAGAGTGGAAGCCAAAATGATCCGCACGATAAGCTAGGTCATAGGTAGCCTCACCGCGTCTCAGCACTGAGGCATTAAGCGCCCGGCATCCCTGTACTGATGTAGCGAACCTTCCTCGGCACCGGGCGCGGAGTTCAGGGGCTCCGCGTCCACCCTTCACCCAATCCAAGCCTCACAATTTTCGCCTACCACACTCGGTTTCCGACAGTGAACAGACATGGCCCCAGGCGATAAATGGAGCCGCTTGCCTCACCCCGGTGGAACCAGTAGCGTTCCGCAATATTTCCCACTCCTCACACATCCGCCGGAGACCTATCGTGGCATTCGAACTCCCCGCACTGCCCTACGACTACGACGCGCTTCAGCCCTATATGTCGGCCGAGACGCTCGAATATCATCACGACAAGCACCACAAAGCCTATGTGGACAACCTCAACAAGTTTCTGCCTGGCACCGAGTTTGAAGGCATGGGGCTTGAGGAGATCGTCAAGGCGAGCTTCGGCAAAAATCCCGCCGTCTTCAACAACGCCGCGCAGGATTTCAACCACATCCAGTTCTGGAATTGGATGAAGAAGGACGGCGGCGGCAAGAAAGTGCCCGGCTCGATTCTCGCCATGATCGACCGCGATCTCGGCGGCTTCGACAAGTTCCGCAACGACTTCATCGAGGCGGGTAAGACCCAGTTTGGCTCAGGCTGGTGCTGGCTCACGCTCAAAGACGGCAAGCTCGAAGTGACCAAGACGCCGAACGGCGAGAACCCGCTGGTTCACGGCGGCTGGCCGTTGCTCGGTTGCGATGTGTGGGAGCACTCCTATTACATCGACTATCGCAACGCGCGGCCGAAATATCTCGAAGCGTGGTTCGACGAGCTGATCAACTGGGCCCATGTCGAAGAAATGTACGCGCAGGCGCCAAGCAAATAGTTCTCGCCTCAGCGCAAGGATTTCAGCGGGCGGTCTTTGAAATAAAGGCCGCCCGTTTTCTATTGGGTGCGGGCGTTAGCTCTCGGCGCTTTCGCCAGTGACACTCACGCCCTCTGCGCTCACACCCTTGGCACTCTCGGCAATCTCGCTCGCCTTCATCCAATCCGCCTCGGCGGCCGCAAGATGCCGCTCGATCTCGCCGCGCTTCTTCATGAGATCGCTGGCGGATGTGCCTTCAGCCTCCGGCGCCGCCAGCAGATGGTCGACCTCTTCGCGCTTCTGCCAAAGCCGCTTCATCTCGCCCTCGGCCTGAACCACGGCCTTACGCAAAGCCTTATTGCGCTCCCGAGCCGCCGCTGCCTGCCGCCGCTCTTCCTTGCGGTTGCCCCGCTTCGGGGAACGCCCGTTACCGCCTTTTCCAGCGCCAGCGCTCAGAACCTGATCGCGATAGTCGTCGAGGGTTCCATCCAGCTCTTTAACCGTTCCGTCGGCGACCAGTACGAGCCGGTCGGCGATCAGCCCCACGAGATGGCGGTCATGACTGACCACCACCACCGCGCCGCCGAACTCAGCCAAGGCTTGGACCAACGCCTCGCGGGCATCCACGTCGAGATGGTTGGTCGGCTCATCGAGGATGAGGATATGCGGGGCGTCTCTGGTGATCAGCGCCAGGGACAGCCGCGCGCGCTCCCCACCGGAAAGCTGGCCCACCGGGACCATCGCCTTGCTGCCGGAGAATCCAAACCGGCCGAGCTGCCCCCGAACCTCGCCGGGCTTCGCATCCGACAGCAGCCGCTCCATGTGCTGGATCGGCGTGTCGTCCGCCACCAGCTCCTCGACCTGATGCTGTGCGAAATACCCGACCTTCAGCTTACCACTGGCGGTAATGCGCCCATCCATCGGTGACAACTGGCCTGCCAACAGGCGCGCCAATGTGGTCTTGCCGTTGCCGTTGCGGCCCACAAGCGCGATGCGGTCATCGGGATCGATCCGGAAATTCAGCCCCGACAGAACCGGAACACCGGGCGCGTAACCGACCGCGGCATCGTCGAGCACGACCAGTGGCGGCCGTAGCTCCTTAGGACTCGGAAAGTCGAAGACGAGCGAGCCATCCTCCGCCGACGCGGCAACCGGCTCCATTTTAGCCAACGCTTTCAAGCGGCTCTGCGCCTGACGCGCGGTATGCGCCTTGAACCGCCAGCGATCCACATAGTCTTGCAGCCTCTTGCGCTTGGCCGCTTGGCTCACCCGCGCGGCTTCCGTCTGCGCCTGGCGCTCGCGCCGCTGCCGCTCATACTGGTCGTAATTCCCCGAATAGAGCGTGGTCTTGCCACCCTCTACGTGAAGGATGTAGTCGACGACATTGTTCAAGAGATCGCGTTCGTGGCTCACCACGATCAGGCTTTTGCGATAGCCCTTCAGGAAGGATTCGAGCCACAGCGCCGCTTCCAGATCGAGATGATTGGACGGCTCGTCCAGAAGCAGCAGATCGGGCTCGGCGAAGAGCAGCGCGGCGAGCGCCACGCGCATGCGCCACCCGCCCGAGAATGTATCGAGCGGTTCATGTTGCGTCGCCTCGGAGAAACCGAGGCCCGCGAGAATGCGAGACGCACGCGCCGGTGCGCCATGGGCGTCGATGGTGTTGAGCCGCTCATGGATCTCGGCGATGCGATGGGGATCGGTGGCGTGCTCCGCTTCCGCCAGAAGCTCGTCGCGCTCCGTGGCCGCGGCCAGCACGGTCTCGAACGGCGTGGCCGACCCACCCGGCGCCTCTTGGGCGACATAGCCGATGGTTAAGTCCGACGGCCCTTCGATCTTGCCGTCATCGACTTCGTAGAGCCCAGCGATGAGCTTCAGGAGCGTTGATTTGCCCGCGCCATTGCGCCCGACCAGCCCCACACGGGCTTTTGGCGGCAGCGCCGCGGAGGCATGGTCGAGGATGAGATGGCCGCCAAGGCGCAGCGTGATGTCATCGATTGTGAACATGGGCGGCGTGATAGCACAGGAAGAAGCACGCGGGTCTTGCTATCGGCGCTTCATACCGCCTAGCGTGCCGCGCTTGATCGCGTCCTCTGCAACACGCGTCAGCATGGGCAGCACCGAGCGAACGAAGGCCTTGCCGAGGGTCGTCCAGAAGCTATCACCGCGCGACCCGCCACCGGACTTCTTCTTGGTGGCCTTCTTCCCGG
>PVMS01004133.1_pt1 | contig 14171 bp, 11 predicted proteins | sample 1853461 | NCBI WGS metagenome assembly PVMS01 (sample SAMN08582032, study PRJNA380276) | Marine sediment metagenome, whole genome shotgun sequencing project. | isolation source: ocean sediment barecode stripped | collected 2017 | reverse complement strand
TGGTCCACTGTATTCTGGATAACCGGCGCCTTTATGGCGGTCGGTATGGTAATGACGCTGGTGGTGACCGAACCCAACACGGAACTTCCCCCGGACACTGGCCTGCGCCAGGCGGTGATCGCCCCCTTTGCCGAATATTTGAATCGACGCGGGTGGTCGGGCCTGTTGCTGGTGCTGGGTTTCATGTTTCTTTACAAGATAGGCGACAATATGGCCACGGCCCTGGCGACGCCATTCTACCTGGATATGGGTTTCAGCATGACCCAGATCGGATTGGTAGCGAAACACGCGGCCCTGTGGCCGGCCATTTTCGGCGGCCTGCTGGGTGGGGTTGTCATGATCCGCCTGGGTATTAATCGCGCCCTGTGGATTTTCGGCGTGGTGCAGGTGGTGAGCATTCTGGGCTTCGCTATTCTGGCCAGCTATGGCCCCGTGGTATGGATGCTGGCGGCGGTGATCAGCTTCGAGTACCTGGGGGTGGGCATGGGTACCGCGGCCTTCACCGCCTTTATCGCGCGCGAGACCAGTAGAATGTATGCGGCGACTCAATTCGCCCTGTTTACCGCCCTGGCGGCCCTGCCCCGTACATTTGCCAATGCCAGTACCGGCATCATCGTCGAGCAGGTCGGTTGGGTGGATTTTTTCCTGTTGTGCGCGGTGCTGGCGATTCCGGGGATGTTACTGCTGTTCTGGGTAGCGCCCTGGAGAGGTACGCAGGTCGCCCCTGACCGGGGAGCTGTCTCATAGAAAATTGATGCGAGACTTCCAGTCACTGGCCATTCTGAAGTCGTAGCTCTTCAATACATTCCAGCTGCTCACGCTGCGTTCGAGCTGTATTGTTCTGCGCTGCTGTATGACACGCTTGAGATCTCTGAGCGCATCCATCCGAGCTTTCAGGAAATTTCGCGCCTGCCCCCTGACTAAGCAGACGAAAAAAACAACAATGCTCAACAGTAGGTGGCTTGGAACAACCAGCAATAACAGTGGCGTTGGCGTATTCTTGACCAGGACCCAGACCAGGTTGCGGTGCCCATGGTAAACCGCAAAGCCAGGGTAATTACGGGTTATTGCCGAACCCAGGTGCAGTACGGTTGCATCAGGTATGTAAATGCAGTGATGGCCACGTAATTGCAAACGGTAGCCGAGATCCACGTCCTCCATATAACAGAAAAAGGACTCGTCAAAACCGCCAACCTTCTCTAGGGTCGCGGCCTGGTACATCGCGGCGGCGGAGCAGGGGGAGAAAACTTCTCTGGGTTGGGTATCCCCCTGGTAGAGAGGCTGCATACGCAAACGACGTGAAACGAAGCCTGAAAAATGATAGGCGTCTCCGGCACCATCCAGAGTGTCGGGGTCTAGCATCATCCTGCAGGCGTAGCTTGCGTAATTGGGATATGTGCGGGCCGCACCTTCCAGTGTCTGTATAAAATCAGGTTCTGGAAAAGCGTCCGGATTCAGGGTGATAATATAGTCGATATTCTCCAGGCGCTTTATGCCAATATTATTCCCAGCCGCAAAACCAAGGTTTTCCGGTAGGAGAATCTGCTCCAGGTTCTCCAGAGGTGGCAGCCCAGCCAGCGATTGGTCTGTGCTGGCATTGTCGACAACAATCACCGAGTCTGCTGGTCGAGATTGCTTTTCAAGATGCTGTAAACAACGGGCAAGTAGTGGCCCACTATTATAATTAATTATAATAACGGCGATTCTCAAAAGTTTCCTGCCTCAGAGCGAGCGTTTAAGAAGACTGCCATTGTGACGCGATAGATCGGGGATGACCAGTATAACATGTAGACCTCCCAGCTCTGCTGGGGAGGCATCTCTGGGCTCGAGGGTGTTTTGCCTCGACAGTAGGTGGTGACGAGAAGGTATGGAGGGGAGTGTCGGTTGGCAAGCGAGTATCGCTTATGGTAGCTAGGGTGATACAATCGCCCCCTAATATTCTTTGGAAAATTCGCTCTCGTGGAAAACGGCTCTCAGTCTGTTAGCGCCCCGATTGATACTCTTGATATGGCTTGGAATGAAGGGGCGGACGCACTACAGCTACAACGCTCCCTGGCCTGTGAGCGCGCTAAAATCTCCGATCTGGAAGATCGCTTATCCCATGCCAGCATCAAGATTGATTCCCTGCAGGCATCTCTTTCTGAAATTACCAACTCCCGAACATGGAGGGCTGCCGCGCCGATCCGGCGGGTGGTGATTCTCGCCAGAAAGACCCTAGGCGCATGTTTCTTGCTCTATCAGCGACCATCGTTACAACCCTCCCCCGGGCTAGTCAAGCGGGGCAGCATGTGGTGTGCGGGAAGAGACGACCCCCATTACCAGTTGGGACTTGCCCGAATTTCAATCGGTAATGGCTGGTATCGCTTTAAACTCTATTCCTCCGACAAGGCAGTCAACCATGAGGCGCTGATTTATGTTGACTATGGGGAGGGGTACGATGAAAAAAACAAGCTCAGTTTCTCTTCCTTTGGTGATATCGGTAGTGCGCTCCTCAATGTAAAAACACCGATTGCAGCCTTGCGGCTGGACCCAGTGCGTGGCAAGGCTGAGTTCGAACTACAGGGCATAGGTATTCGCCCGATAACTGGCCTGGAACTTGTCCTGTTTTACTTCAGCCATTATTTGCGTAGGAAAAAGAAGTTGGGCGAGAGTCTGCCGACGGCCATTAAGGTCAAGATAGAGCAGCTTGGTGGTTGGAGGAATCTCAGCCTGAAGTCTCTGGTAAGTCACGCCAGTACCTTCGAGACGATCCAGGGGCATGGGATGAATGAAGATATTGTCATGCCCAGTTATACGGAGTGGATTGAAAACTATGAGGGGGTTTATTTAGCCGCCAGGTACTCAGGTATGAGATCTGTATCCTCAAATAACGTCCTCGTTGTAATTGGGCAGAATATAAGCGGAGACGACCTCAATGCCTGTCTTGCTGAAAATGCACAATCATTCACGCATGTTTTTGTTTGTGTCCGCGAGGCACGCTTCAGTGAAGAGCGATTCCCGAGTTACACGCTTGTTCACTATCCAGATAATAGCCAGTTATATCGTTATCTACTTGGCGCAACTGAAAAAGATACGAGCGCATATTACAGCCTTGTTACAGCGCCGGTAAAACTGGGTGGATATTATATAGACGCTCTGAATATGCAGGTGGAGAACAGAGAGTCGATACTGGACGTTGTCTATTTTGACAGCGATACGGTCGGCGTGGAGGGAAATCGTAGCGACGCCAATTTTAAGCCTGAATGGGATCTCGACCTGTATCTGGCTAACCAGTACGTCGGCCCTGTCTGTGCTTTTTCCAGGCGGGTTATTCAGTCAGCGGCCGAGGCGTTGACCAGTGGATATTCTGGTGACCCGATTCCAGAGCTGCTGCTGTCGCTTGCCGATAGGCTGGACGCCGAGCGGATAGTCAGGATTCCCGAGGTACAATATCACCTGCGGCTTGAAAAAACCCTGGGCCTGGACTCGGAGAAAAATGCCAACGCGGTAGATCGGGTCCTGGTTGAGCATTACCTGCCCAACTACAACTGCAGTGCGCGGCACAACGGTGGCTATCGAATAACTCCGGCTCTTTCTCAGAGTGAAGCCAGCGTGTCCATCATCATACCGACCAAAGACCAGGTGGAATTACTGAAGCAGTGTATTGGCAGCATATTCGACGTCAGCAGTTACCAGAACTTCGACATTATTGTGGTGGATAATGGCTCTACCGATGAGGCGGCGCTGGCTTACCTGTCTGAACTCGAGTCGCACAGCAGAGTGCGGGTGCTCCAGAGCCCCGGGCAGTTCAATTACTCTGCCCTGAATAATCTGGCTGTGGCCCATTCAGCAGCCGATGTTATCGTATTGTTGAACAATGATGTGAAGGTAATCTCGGATAATTGGCTTGAGGAGCTGCTTTGCTACGCGTTGTTGCCCCGAGTGGGCTGCGTTGGAGCAAAACTTTATTACCCCGATAATACAATCCAGCACGCCGGCATAGTCATTGGTGTTAATGGGGTAGGGGCGCACTGTCAGCGCACTGAAAATCGTGAAGCCGCGGGATATAATGGACGACTTCTTGCGCCGCAAAGATATAGTGCGGTGACAGGCGCGTGTCTGGCGGTACGGCGCGATCTTTTCCTGCAGGTCGGGGGTCTTAATGAGCTAGATCTGGCGGTGGCTTTCAATGACGTGGATCTTTGCCTCAAGTTAACGGAATGTGGATATACCAATATCTGGACGCCCTACGCTGAACTTTATCATTTTGAGTCAGTATCCCGGGGGGAGGACAAGACCCACGAGCAGTTGGTCAGAACAGCCCGTGAGGCTTCCTATATTATGCAGAGATGGGGAGGGCTGCTGCGAAACGACGCTGCATACAATCCCAACCTGACACTTACAGCGACCAATTTTGAACTGAGTACCCGCTACGTAACCAATTTCTCCTTTTCCGATCAAGCTCAGGATATAAACCCCTGTACCCAGCCCTATCACTATGAGAGCAATATAGAGCGAGCTAATTCGGTACAGCGTGGAGCACTGGACTTACCTGTTCAGTCGCGAAACAGGGCTGCAGGCCTGTCGATCATCATACTGACGATTGAGAAATTTGAGTTGATCAGCGGTTTATTGCACAGCCTGATTGCCGCCGCTGATGAGCTGTCAGCCAAAGATGCATTGCGGATTGAAATAATCGTTGGCGACACGGGCTCCAGGGATCCAGATGTCCTGAACCTTTACCGAGAACTGGGCAATGACATCATCTTGTGCACAGGCTTGAAATACCACTTTTCAAAGTGCAATAACGCGATGTTCAGGAGTCACGCGAGCTTCGATACAGTTTTATTCCTTAATAATGACATTGTTTTCGAGGATGCCGCACTCGCGCTCTCCAGCATGTATGATTTCCTCCGGGCGGATCCTGGCCTTGGTGTGCTTGGGGCCTATATGTTGTACCCCTCGTCTAACTTGCAGCATGGCGGGGTTGACCTCTATGCTGAGGGTGAAAATAAGGGCCTGTGTTACCACCCAGGACACAATGCGCCCTTCACTGCGCCCAGGCTCGGTTCTGCCAAGGAGTTCCCGGCTGTAACCGGAGCGTGCCTTATGATGGGGGCTTCCCTGTTTGAAAACTGTGACTATTTCGATGAGGCCTATGAGGCCGAAGCGCAGGATGCCGACCTCTGTCTGAAGGCTGCGCGTTGTGGCCTTGCTACCAATATTCTTTACGTAGGTAAGATCATCCATTATGAGAATGCCACCCGCACCAAGGGAGAATGTAATCAAAAGGACCGGGCGAGATTTATAAGAAAATGGTCTAGCTATCAGGAGGCGATGTTAGGTGGGTGAGAAAATCCTGTTTCTGACTCAAAAAATGTCACTTGGTTTCGGCGTAGCTGTTGTTGTCCATAATCTTTCGCTGGCTGTGCAGAAACTGGGGATTGAGGTAGAAGTCGCATGCCTGGAAAAAGACGACTCGCTGGCCGGAAACTACCCGGTGCGTAAACTAGGGGCCTCCGCTGGGGATGTCGATGATCTTGTGAGTGAAATTAAAGCCGACTATGTTATAGCCCACAGTTCCCCGTTTTTTGAAATTCTACCGGAGCTCGAATCCAGATGTCAGCGCTGGGTGTGGGAGCATGGCGATCCCACCCCGGAGCTGTTTCCTATGGATGGCGCCGAGAGAAAAAGGATAGCTGATAGGAAGCGCCACTCAGTTTATCCTCTCGTAGATGAGGTGATTGCTATCTCCGGATTTATACGTAGTGATATCGGTTGGCCCAAGGCCAAGGTTATTTACAATGGTTGCGACCACATTGACCGAATGGCTCCCCGGCCAGATAGTTCCAATCGGCTCAAGGTTGGCACACTGGTGCGCCTTGGTGTGGGCGAGGGTTTTTACTAGGGAGGCCGACTCTATTTGGATTTTGTCCGTCACTTGAATCAACGCTGTGACAATATAGACTTTTATTTAATGGGCCGTGGTATCAAGCAAGACGCGCTGATCTTCGAGTCAGAAGGCGTTACCGTTTATCTGAATGCCACTGATGAGGAGCGAGCCCAATACCTGGCGGACCTTGATATCCTGGTTTCGATGAGTTTATGGGAAGGCTTCAATCTGCCGTTGGTGGAAGCCGCGGTATCCGGAACCATTCCATTTGCACTGGATACCGGAGCTCACCCGGAAGTTACTCCTTTCGTATTCTCCAACGTTTTCGAGATGGTGGCCCTGGTAGAGTTTATGGCCGGGAAGGGGCGAGATTCTGTCGGTCAGGCTTCGGAGCGGACAATGCTTCATGTGCAGCGCAAGTTTTCATGGGAGGCCAGTGCGAGATTGCTGGCATCCATGATTGAATAAAGCAGTGGCAAGGTGAACCGCCGGCGTGTTTTTTGCTTGTAATAGGGATAATTGATAGATGAACATCGGTTTTGTAATGGTTAGCGCAAGAGCTAATTTGCTGAATCAAATTTCACAGATGTACTTTGGCTGGCTGTGGTGGGTCGCCGAGCCCATTCTGACAATGTTGATCTACTATTTCGTATTTGAACGCCTGCTGAACCGGGGGGGGGCGGGTTTTGTCTACATGCTGCTTGTAGGTGTTGTTGTCTGGTCCTGGTTCGGAAATACCGTCAGCGTATCGGCCGCGAGCATTCTGCGGGAAAAAGGCACAATATCCTGTATCGATATTCAGAAGTCCGTATTTCCCGCCATAGCGATTGCGGAGCATATGCTGCGACAGATTATTGTTTTTTCCATTCTGCTGTTATTTTTGTCGGTTATGAAGGGAGCCACGTCAAGCTGGTTTTACTTGCCGGTACTTATCCTGGAGCAGGGTTTGTTGGTGGCGGCGGTGTCATTTGCGGTAGCTGGTATGGTGCCATTTTTTCCGGACCTGAATTTCCTGGTAACTATCTCGCTAAGAGCAGCCATGTTCTGTTCAGGTGTTTTCTTTTCTGTGGAGAGGCTTCCCGAGAATATCAGGGGTTATTTCATGTTGAACCCTATGGCCAATATTATAGACCAGTACCGAACGGTACTGCTGGGCTCTGCCGCGCCACATTGGCCATCTGTCGGCCTGATTTCGGGTGGCTCCCTTATGCTAATCGTTGTCAGCCTTTATCTTATTCGCTTGAATAATCAGAAATATCCGCGCCTGGTGATCCAATAATGACTGATAGTCGTCGCCCGTTGATCACACTGGAAAACGTTGGGTTTACCTACAAAAAGGGACGCACATTATTTTCTTCCAGTGAGCACCGTGTGTTCCAGGGGCTTTCTTTTCAAATTTATGAAGGTGATGCCGTGGGTATTGTTGGTCGTAATGGTGCTGGTAAGAGCACCTTGCTGAGATTGCTGGCCGGTATTGTTGCCCCGGACGAAGGAGTAATCAAGCGCGGTTGCGTGAGTTCTGCCTTGCTGGCTTTAGGGGCGGGATTTAACCACCAGCTGGACGGCCGGATTAATATTGTTCTCAACGGCATGTTGCTGGGTTTTAGCAAACGGCAGGTGGAGGAAAAGCTCGAGTCTATCATCGATTTCTCCGAATTGGGGGAGTCTATAGACGATCCGGTTAAAACGTATTCTGCTGGTATGCGTGCCCGTTTGGCATTTTCAATAGCTATCAATATGCACCCTGATGTATTACTGATTGACGAAGCATTGGGGGTGGGTGATGCGGGCTTCCTTAAAAAATCCGGTGATGCGCTCCGTGCGCGGGTCAAATCCGGTCAGACAGTAGTGTTAGTTTCACACCAGGCGGATACCGTAAGGCAGATGTGTAATCGGGTCATCTGGATAGAGAACGGTGAGTTACAGCAAGAAGGTGATGCCAAGACGGTGCTGGCCGCGTATGAGCAGTATTTAGCACCCCGAGCCGCTGCAAAATAGCGATGACAGCGGCGGATCGTTGTAAGCGTGACAAAGGATTCTTGGTTAATGAGTGACAAAGTTTTGAAAGCCATCGTCTGCGGTTACGAACGCGGTGGTACTACCTTGTTAAGCCAATTGATGTCAGCGCACCCCAGGTTGGACTCCGGATTCGAGTCCGGGTTGTTGCTGGCGGACGAGCCAAAGAACTTCATGTCAAAGCAGTTCGCCGAGTTTAATGGCAGTCTCATCCGGCGGGGCTGGGGTGTGGATGAAGACGATCTAGCCTATATCCTGGATTCAAAAACCTGGAACCAGGTGTATTTGCGTTTGCGAGAACGCTCCAGTGTGATCAAAAATAAGGAATCTTTCCTGATCGATAAGACCCCAAAGTATATGCTGCGCCTCAGCGATGTACTTTACCGCATGGAACAGGTTCCCTGTGTTGTCGTCGTGAAGGAACCCAGGGGGGTTATCTTTTCTTGGCTTAAACGGCAGCCGGATATCGATTTTGCAGCCGTGTCGAGGGAAACCCTGAAAGCGTTTTGTAAGAGGTATGTGCGTTATGCCGCCGGCTATGCCGAGGCAAAGAGGAATCACCCCAGGAGAATACTCAAGGTAGATTACGAGAAATTTTGCCTGCACCCCAAGAGTGAAGCCCAACTGATCTTTAATCATTTGGGGCTCGAATTTCACGATGACTATCTGACGTTTGAGCAAAAATATGAAGTTCATGGAACGACGGTGTCTGGGAAATACCTCAATCAGTATAGAGATGTACTGCACGCCAGTACCATCGAACAAATTGATGAGTGGACTGCAGATAGTGCGGTCTTGTTGTCCTTGTGAGGTTGGAGCTTACTGGCGGAGGGCTTTAAGGGGCCAGGTAATAATTACAGCTGGCTACTCGCCTTAATCTGTAGTTTGTGCGCCTGGAAAAATTTCTTGAGCTTATTATAGGCTGTTTTTCTGGAGTGGTGCTTTTGCAGTATTTTCACGGCAGAAGCGCGAGTTCTATTGTAGGCCCTTGGCTTGCTTGAGGGTCGCAATGATCTTGACTGATGTTCTCACTCGGCCAAATCTACGCCAGGGCACTAAACTTCCTCCCACTCAAGTTCAAGGAATTTTCGTTTCGCCACAGCATTGGACCAAGCCGCAACGGCATGGGTAAAACAATCTTCGGCCCGCACCTCGGGTAGAACATCTTGGCCTATATCATTGCGCACAAAAAAGGCATTGTAACCAAGACTATTGGTGCCTACCAGGCGATAACCTTTTTGTTTGGCCAGTTTCACAAAGGCGGGTAGTGACGCTCCTCCATATTGGGCTGCAGCACCACTTTTTTCATCAACCACATACCATTGAGCAATAAAGTCCGGCCTATAAGGCACTGTAACAGCACGCTCACTAGTCCAAGCCGCTTGGAACTCTAAAGCAACCACTCTCGGAGAGATAATTTCCAGTGCTTTCCATATCCAATAATCAACGCCATCCACATCTAGTGAGAAAAGATCTATTTCACCAGCGGCACCAGTATCTTCGATTAGCTGGTTCACATTCTCAGCAGTAATCCAAGCTTCAATCATGCTAGGAGGGGCAATACATGTGTCAGGGTGAGAACCAAAAAATTCTTGCCCCTTTTGAATGTTTTTAGAATCGCCATCGAACAGCAGACCGTGCCAACCATGATTAACAATTAAGTTGGCGCTATTACACTCGTAGCCAACTCCAGCACACATTTCCACAGCCGTCTTGTTGGTCGTTCCCAGCAAGGAAAAAATATACCACAGAATTCCATCTTCACCGGTCTGAGAATGGTTGCGGAACTCAACATCAACAAAGGGCATCCCAATACCTTTAGCAACGGCTTCACGATATTTCATTCCCATCAGGATCTGAGTCCCCTTATTCACATAGCGGCCCGCAGCCTGAACATCAGCATGGACAACACGCTGAGCTTTGCTGAGGCCATTTACTGAAGACTGAAGGTCACTTCTCAGTAATTTAGTGCTTGATTGTACTAATCCGGGCAAACCGGAAACACGGGAAAAACCCTGTATCAACCTAGCGATCCTATCTTTAATTTTCATTTCCAACCTTTAATCGTCAATAACTTAATTTACCTGTAGAACCAGACCCAAACTTATCTATCTTGAGATACAAGCTCAGCAATTTGCCGTCCCCGATCCCGTAAACCCTCTTCGACAAAGCGATAGTTGACTTCACTAAGCACTAAGACGAGAACTAGCGAAATAATCATCACTACATAATTAGCGATTGCGCCCGATTCAGCCACCAGCTCAATTAGACCAGAAAGAACAAGCAGCCTGTTCAATATATAGAAGATTATTAAATGAGACACATACAACGAGTAAGACCTGGCCCCTAAATATAACATTAGCCTCCTATAGGGCTGATAACCACCAAATAGACCTTTGTTATATGAAGCAAGCCAAACCAATATCATGCTCATGAAGGCAACCCCAGCCAACCCATAAGTCTTTGACGGGCGCCCTACAAGATCTAAAGATATAAGGGGAAATGCTAGTAACAGTCCACACGATACTACAGTAGCCAACAATCCCGAGCTTAAAAAAAAGGGTGTAATCGACCGGTATAATCGGTGTTTTGAAAACAATCCCAGAAGAACCCCCCAACAAAGAGCGTCAAGCCTGAAAAACCATCCATAACTATAAAGCGGTCGATGCCAAAACATCAGAACAACAATCACTACTAATAATCCACAAGCTAGAAATTTAGATCTTAAAAAACAAAAAAGTAGCGGGAAAACCAAATAGAATTGCTCTTCAAGGGATAAACTCCAATAATGCCCGTTGAAAAAGAAAATTCCACAAAATAAAGAATCGACACTATTCCCACTCAAAGCACAGTGCGCTCCATACAGGTTCATGACATTCAATAAGGCTGCCAATACTGGTAATAGCGATCGAAAATCCGGTTCATGGCCAAAGTAAAGAGTTACCAAAACCCAGTCAACACAAAGAACCCCAAGCCATAAGGTCGCAGTAGGGAGAAGTCGATAAATCCTCTTGATCCAGAACGCATAAAGCGCTTTGCGTCTACCAGACGTCGCTTTATCCAGTGAGTCGCTAAAGGACCGAGTAATCACATACCCAGAGATTACGAAGAACAGATAAACACCAATGGCTAGTTCAAAGTTCCCATAAATCCAAGTAAGCGCATCAGACGGAATGAGCGTAACCACCTGTAGATGCAAAACGATAGTCAGAATAATCGCAAAAGCACGTAGTATCTCTATATCTTCATTTTTATAAGCCGATGATGTGCTCATCAAGCTACGACATTCCCCACCCGGTTTCCCAGGTCAATCTTCTCAACAATAAGACATTGAGCACAGAGGCCGATCGAGGGCATGTGCAAAGAAAAAAGTGTATATGGAAATTCAATTATTATTTTCACTAAAACTACCGGCGATCACATTGACTATATCTTTACTAATATCTGTATCTAATCAATTAAACCTGTCCTGATTAGTCACAAATTAATCCCACGGAATGTTATCACGCATCCAATCAGCAATCATCAGAATACAGCTTTTAAAAAGTAGCACCAGATGGTCAGCTCTGACAGAAATGGGCAAGCAAGCGTAAAGATATACTCCTAAAGTCTACTATGGTACCTTCTGTATAATTCGCTTATTTATAACCTCTCTCCAACAGGACTATCAATCAGGCGCCCTGAGCAGCATGTCAGACTATATTTATAACGCCGATGACGACACCATGGACGAATGGGCCATGAACTTTACCAACCGAATGGGCGATGGTAATGGTGATCACGAAATAGCCTACCTTGATATGCTGGGACTCCTGATTGACTTAAACAGAAACGGCTCAATGATCGATATCGGCTGCGGCTTGGGTAGGATTACAGAAATTGCTCGCGGTAAAATTTCAGAAATTGTCGCTTTGGAGCCAGATCACAGCCGCTATCAAGATTGCTATCAGCGCTTTCATTCGCCACCCGCTTGCCAAATCCTGAACCAAATGAGCAGTCAATACATCGGGAGCAACCCCGAAAAGCATTTTGATCTTGTCGTGCTCGGCATGGTGATTCAACATATTGCAACCGCTGCCTGTAGCAAACTGATAGAGGACGCCGCAAAACTCGTTAGGCCAAGCGGTGTCGTCATAATCGCAACGACTCTCGCGCCAGAAAGCCTCAAGGGGTTCTCGTGCTCCAGCGAGCCAGAACATTCGTACTTATCTTTAGCTGAATATAATAGCTATGCTAACAACCCTCAGACTCAGGACAGGGGGATTCCCGTCAGACGATTTTCTGAGCAAGAACTAAAAAGCGAAGTGTCACCCTATTTTGAAATCTTGCAATGGACTCAGTTTTCCTATTACCGCCCAGATCGGATTGGCTGGTTTTGCGAAATGTTGAAGACGGATGCCCAGACATTAAGGGATGCAGGAAATAGTCAGTTTGTAGTGTTGCGGAAACGTCCTTAAGAAACCAAAAAATTCTGATGGCACGTTCTGTCAGGATAAGATGAATAGCTAAAAATCAATATAGAAGACTACGTCAAGTAACCCGGCTTACAAGTTTAATTGTAGTTACTTTCAATAAAAGCACAATCTATCAGCACTGATGAATGAAGACTAAACTGATAATTTTCCCCCAGCCGTCTGAGCTCGATGACTCACTATCTCAAGTTCGTCAAAATATTGTCCAAAACCTATCAACAATCATGGGTGCACAAGGTGAAGTTGTTGAACTGGATAAGATTAACAAAACAACGATAGAAGATTATTTCGCTGATACCGACTCAGTCCAACATATTGAAGTGGTCTTTATGCTGGAAGAAGTTGTCGAGGGGATAACACCATTACCCAAGTTGTATGTTTTTGCTTGGCCTTTTTCTGAGCTACCCTCCAGCAATCGGCAGCAGGAAAGTATTTATAGTTTTTTTGGGCCAGACGATATTGGTGTAATCTGTCTGTCGACATTAGCAAAAGAAACTATTCAAGTGGTTGTTCCATCTGGTCTGGAAGTTCTATCTATGCCCGGGATTGGGTGTAAGATACTAAACTTTGAACAGCCCGCCGACAAACAATCAATACAGAAGCCCCCGCGAATTCTGACAGACATAAGCAATAGACTGGACGGCATAATCGTAGACAGTGCAGATTTTGACCCTAACCAGGAAACCCACAAGCTGGGAAAGTATGGTGATATCCATCCAAGATATGGAATAGTACAACTCCCATGGAATGGTGAGGCGTTTAGCATACCCTGTAATGATCAGGGCTTTGGCCCTAAATATATGACTGGATTTTATGAGACTGAACGCTGGGGGAACCTGGTCAATGTCTTCGGCTCCAGTTATCAATCTTCCCTATATCATACAAGGAAAGGTGAGTGTAAGAATTGGGGCTCGTGGTTACGGGAGAAATATTGACAGAGACATAGACGTGGCTATTGGTTCTCAAACCTGCTCCATTCATCTCCTGTCCGAACACACCAAATATGACATTGAATTTGATATTGAGCAGCCACAGGAAAAACTTAGATTTAGCGGACTTAATGTGATCCCGCTTGACGAAAGCATCGATGACAGGACTTTGGGTATCGGACTGACATCACTGGAAATTAGCAGGCCTGAAACTGGAGAGAGCAATCATAATTTTGCTGCGAGAAAACTGCTCAATGGTATTGTTTATACTGCAGTTCTTGATCCCGAAAACGAAAAATCTAACCATACTGACCTCATTACCGCCTTTTGTTCCGCCTTGTCAGGCGTAGAAAATGCAAACCTGATAATCCTAGTTCCAACCAAAGCGCCTATAAAAGCTATAGCCAAACTCACAGAGATAGTTTCCGCTAACCAGCCAATGAAATGCAGGGTAATAGTTCTTAGAGGTGAGGAAGGCGAGCATAATCTCCGTTATCTCGAACAGGTAAGCAGTTACTATTTGAATACATCCAGACATGAAAGTAGTTGCAGAAGCCTGATAGGTTTCTCTGCGATGGGAATCCCTGCGATAACCCCGTACCATACAGCCCTGAAAGACGCCTTGAACGCCGATGCACGATTAGCGGTAAGGTGCAGCAGGGAACCCTTCAACGACTCCACTAGCGACCATCGAGAATTGCACAGCTTTCAATATCGTATCAATTGGCAATCAATGAAAGAAAGGATCAAGGAAGCTTACGAGCTGGCCTACTCTCGTCCCGATGAATTTGAAAGCCTTAGCAAAAATGCTTCACAATTTAGTAATAGATTAACCAACAAGGACAGCTTATTACCCCTGTTTGAGCTCATTGCCACTCATTT
>PVMS01045469.1_pt1 | contig 14175 bp, 4 predicted proteins | sample 1853461 | NCBI WGS metagenome assembly PVMS01 (sample SAMN08582032, study PRJNA380276) | Marine sediment metagenome, whole genome shotgun sequencing project. | isolation source: ocean sediment barecode stripped | collected 2017 | reverse complement strand
TGCAACTGAGGATTTTCCTTACTAAAGAAAATTCGGGAATCATTATTCAGCTCAAGCAGACGAGTTCCGGCGGCAGAGATCAAAGTGAGCAGTATTGTCATAGCAATTAACCACCAACGCTGTTTTACGACCCATTTACCAAATAACATTTCAAACTTATGCATGCTACTCCCTTGGTATCCAATTTTACAAAAAATAAGAGGGGTTAATAACTCCGCTTGGTTTTTCTCTGCACATAATTTTGTGTACTTTTAATAATTTGTCAAAATATCATGCTGATTCTATATGTCAACAGTTAAACATATTGTCATATTGTTAAAAACACAAACTAATCTATCGTTTCATAGATTAATGCAGATTTAATTTATATTGAAGCCCCATCTGATTTTTATATAGGTCACACATTTATATGAGTCTGGGGGTAGATATAAATAAATAAGAAATATAAAAAAAGCAGGACAGTTATTATCCTGCTTTTTTTATATTTAAATTGATTGTTTAATTATTTTCCGTCATAGATTACTTCGATATTCGGGTCAAGGAACTTTCCTGTGGTGCTTATATATTCCATGGCTGTGGCAATAATGTCCGGGCTTTCATTTGCAACCGTGTTGACGCTTATTGTGGTACCGGTTCTTTATACAATTTTCTTCAGGATTGATGTTAATGCGTAGTTTGCTTTGTGGTTGCTGAAATAAGTTTGTTAAGATTATGGAAAATAAAAAGGCGGGGGATTAAATACCCCGCCTTATGTTTATCTTTAAAACCGTTTCACCTGTATCAATCGGCTGAATGTACCGTCGGAAAACCTGGTACTTTAATTTGATTCTGTCCTTTCAGGATTATTTTTAAACATCGGTCATGAACCGTAATTTCCTTCTGACGCTTTAAGGCAGTAGACTTTGTATCAGGGTAATCATTTCCAATGTATAAAAAACCCCCTGACACTGCCGAAGAGGACCGTACATAATCTCAAGTTTCATATTTCCAGATTTTAATACCTGTAATTGCCAAAACAAGGGTCATAAGCGTTATTCTAGATGCCGTCATTACCTGTACCCTCAAATTGTCAGAAATTAACGACCATAATGGGTGATGCCGTATTAGTATTTGTGCCATCTCCGAGCTGGCCGTGATTGTTCCTTCCCCATGTCCACAGGCTACCGTCCGTATTGATTGCCAGGCTGTGGCGATGCCCCGCTGCCATGTCTGTCCAGTGTGAGTCTATACCCACCTGTATTGGTGAGTTAGTATCAACAGTTGTGCTGTCTCCTAGCTGACCGTTATTGTTAAGCCCCCATGCCCACAATGCGCCGTTTGCCTTTATTGCCATACTGTGGAAGAGTCCTGCTGAAATATCTGTCCAGTCAGTGTCTGTGCCAACCTGTACGGGAGTATTTTTATCAACAGTTGTTCCGTCTCCAAGCTCGCCATGTGTGTTAAACCCCCATGCCCAGAGTGTGCCGTCTGCTTTTATGGCCAGGCTGTGAAGATCCCCCGTTGCAATGTCAGTCCAGTCTGTGTCAGTGCCCATCTGTATTGGTGTATTACTATCATCAGTTGTGCCGTCTCCGAGCTGGCCGTAATCGTTTCTCCCCCAGGTCCACAGAGTACCGTTTGCTTTGATTGCCAGGCTATGCATTCCTCCTGCTGCAATATTTGTCCATTCAGTGTCTGTCCCCAGCTGTATTGGACTGTTTCTGTTAACCGTAGTCCCGTCTCCGACCACGCCCCAAGCGTTAAATCCCCAAGCCCACAGAGTACCGTTTGCCTTGATTGCCAGGCTGTGATTGCCTCCTGCTGCAATATCTGTCCATTCAGTGTCTGTCCCCAGCTGTATTGGACTGCTTTTGTGAACTGTAGTCCCATCTCCGAGCTGGCCGTAAGAGTTATTTCCCCATGCCCAGAGTGTGCCGTCTGTTTTTATTGCCAGGCTATGAGTGCCTTCACCTGCAGAAATGTACGCCCAGTCTGAGTCCGTACCTGCCTGTATTGGAGTGTTTTTATCATCGGTAGTTTCGTCTCCGAGCTGGCCGTAAGAGTTATTTCCCCAAGCCCAGAGCGTGCCGTTTTCATTTATTGCCAGGCAGCGATAGGCTCCAGCTGCAATTTTTGTCCGATCTGAATCCTCTACTGACATAAAATCAACATCTGTTTCATCTACATCAAAAATTGTTACACTTTGGCTTATGGGATCAAATGAATAGATTGTCTTGTTTGGTGTAATTGTATAGCTTCCTTTTAAAAGACTGGTAAAGATGTAGTTTCCATTTGAATCTGTGTTTACTGTGTCTAATAACGTATTACCACCGCACTCATTTTTGTAAATCTTTATACTAACACCTGCCTGAATAGCTCCGGTAACTGTACCGCTTATCGCGTGTAGTCCTGAAGCAGTAAAATCATGTGACTGGATTTCAGGCTGTGGAATATCAATCCAATTACTTGTCGGGGAAAAAAATATTTCCTCAGGATAAACAATTTCCGGCTTAACATAGTACTTACCGTTTTCCAGCCCACCCAGTGAGTAATATCCTTCTGAATTCGTAACTGGTTCACCCGTCAGGATATCACCACCGCAATTGACTTTATAAATTACTACGCTTACTCCTTCCTGAATATCACCGGTTATAGTCCCATAAATTGTGTCCGGATCTTTATCATCGCAGATGCCGTCGTTATCCGTGTCATCAGAAATACATTGAGGAAGGACCATAATGGGTGAGTGCTTTTCAGTAATAGTCCCGTCTCCGAGCTGGCCGTAATTGTTATGCCCCCATGCCCACACTGTGCCGTTTGCCTTTACTGCCAGGTTGTAATAGGTTCCTGCTGCAATATCTGTCCAGTCTGTATCTGTGCCCACCTGTATTGGACTGCTTTTGTTAACCATAGTTCCGTCCCCGAGCTGGCCGTAACCGTTCCCCCCCCATGCCCACAGTGTACCATCGGCCTTTATTGCCAGGCTGTAAGCAGAAAAGCCCGATTCAATATCTGTCCAGTCTGTGTCTGTGCCCATCTGTATTGGACTGCCTTTGGGAACGGTAGTGCCGTCTCCGAGCTCACCTCTACTGTTAATCCCCCATGCCCATAGTGTGCCGTCCCCCTTTATGGCTAGGCTGTGACCGAATCCTGCTGAAATATCTGTACAGTCTGTATCTGTGCCCACCTGTATTGGACTGCTTCTGTTAACCCTGGTTCCGTCTCCGAGCTGGTTGTAATTGTTATTTCCCCATGCCCAAATGGTGCCGTTTGCTTTTTTTGCCAGACTGTAATAGGTTCCTGCTGCAATATTTTTCCAGTCTGTGTCAGTACCCACCTGTATGGGCGCGTGTTTGTTAGTAGTTGTGCCGGCCCCGAGCTGGCCGTAATCGTTCCCCCCCCATGCCCACAGTGTGCCGTCCCCCTTTATGGCTAGGCTGTGTCTGTCTCCCACAGCAATATCTGTCCAGTTTGTGTCAGTACCCACCTGTATGGGCGCGTGTTTGTCTGTAGTTGTGCCGTCCCCGAGCTGGCCGTAACCGTTCCCCCCCCATGCCCACAGTGTGCCGTCCGCTTTTACTGCCAGGCTGTAATATTTTCCCGCTGCAATATCTGTCCAGTCTGTATCTGTGCCCACCTGTATTGGACTGCTTCTGTCAACCGTAGATCCGTCTCCGAGCTGGCCCAGATTGTTCTTCCCCCATGCCCACAGGATGCCGTTTGCCTCTATGGCCAGGCTGTGGCTGTTTCCCGCTGCAATATCTGTCCAGCCTGTGTCTGTGCTTATCCATATTGGACTGCTTTTGTTAACTGTAGTCCCATCTCCGAGCTGGCCGGAACCGTTGAGTCCCCATGTCCACAGTGTGCCGTCGGCCTTTATTGCCAGACTGTGATATCTCCCCGCTGAAACACCTGTCCAGTCAATGCCTGCGCCCACCTGTAGCGGGCTATTTTTGTTTACTGTAGTTCCGTCACCGAGCTGGCCTTTATCGTTCTTTCCCCAAGCCCACAGTGTGCCGTTCGCTTTTATTGCCAAGCTGTGAAACCATCCTGCTGCAATATCTGTCCAGTCAGTGTCTGTGCCTACCTGTATCGGACTGCTTTTATAAATAAACGTAGTCCCGTCTCCGAGCTGGCCATCATCGTTCCAGCCCCATGCCCATAGTGTGCCGTCGGCCTTTATTGCCAGGCTGTGCCAGTCTCCTGCTTCAATGTTTATCCAGTCTGTGTCTGTGCCCACCTGTTCGGGGGTATTTTTATCAACAGTTGTTCCGTCTCCTAGCTGGTACTGATAGTTATGCCCCCATGCCCACAGTGTGCCGTCCGTCTTAATTGCCAGGTTGTAAGACTCTCCTGCTGAAATATTTGACCAGTCTGTGTCTGTGCCCACCTGTACGGGTGTATTTTTGTCAAAATTTGTGCCGTCTCCGAGCTGGCCATGATAGTTATCCCCCCAAGCCCACAGTGTGCCGTCCGCCTTAATTGCCATGCTGTGGTAGTCTCCTGCTGCAATATCTGTCCAGCTTGAGTCTGTGCCCACCTGTATGGGCGTATTTTTATCAGTATCCAGCTCACTAGTACCGTTTCCCAGCTGGCCTGACCAGTTCCTTCCCCATGCCCACAGTGTGCCGTTCGCCTTTATTGCCAGGCTGTGATATCTTCCCGCTGAAATATTTGTCCAGGCTATGTCTGTATCTACCTGTATGGGGCTGATTTTGTCAGTGTTTGTGTTGTCTCCAAGCTGGCCATAAATGTTATCTCCCCATGTCCACAGGGTGCCGTCTGACCTTAATTGAAGGGTGTGAAAGCCTTCTGCTGAAACCTGTTGCTGAACTGCCTGAACTGATTGTGTAACAGACAGCATTACCAGAATCATACCTGTTAATAATACGGCCTTCTTGATTGAAATGTTTTTTTGATTATTCTTTTTCATAACCCCTCTCTTTTTGGTATTTGATTAAATCATTTAATATATTAATTAAAATCGTTTTACCTGTATCAATCGGCTGAACGAACCGGGCATATAACTTGATGCTTTAATTTGATCCTGTCCTTTTAGGATTATTTTTAAACTCACAAAATGCTCTTTCAGCATACCAATTAAAAAGAACGAAAAACCAAACACAATTAAAGACACCACTTTCTTAAAATTACCAGGTCTGTGGTATTGCTATAGTAAAGTCAAAAGGTTCTGGTGCTTCCTGCGGAATTTCCACTGCACTGTTTTCAGGATTAAATAAACCAATTTCATGTTCCGGCACAAGTTTATATAAACTATTTGATAAGCCACCAAACGCATAATATCCATTTGCGTCTGTAATTTCAGTGTATTGTAAGATATCACCATCGAATGTTGTCTCATAAAGACTTACTGTGATACCGGACTGTAATGCACCGCTAATATTTCCATAAATAGTATAGGAATCACAAATATCACCCACACCATCACTATCGACATCATTCTGAACGGGATTGGCTACGAATGGGCAGTTGTCAACATCACTGCATACAGTATCTCCGTCTACATCATTCTCAGCATCACAAACATCACCCAAACCATCCCCATCACAATCAGCCTGGTCCTGGTTTGGCATGTCAGGACAGTTGTCAATATAATTATAAACAGTATCATTGTCATTATCATTAGCTGTAAAGACTGCAATATCATCCCATTCCCGGCCGTCAGTAGCATAAGCGTAATTGTCATATTGCTGAAATTTAATCATAAAGCTGGAGGAAAAATTAAAGAAAGCATCATAGGCAGTCTGAATTTCTGCAATCTTTTCATCCAGATTTATCAGGTAAATCCGGCCGGAAGAATTTAGTTCTGCTGCGTTAACAATGGTGTACCAGGTAGAGCCGTCGTCACTTATGGCAACACCGTCTCCGTTAACATTCCCTGTAAACTGGTCTGGCAGGGTAGTCTGCTCATCTCCAAAATCAGCCTGAAAAAAACTCAGGGCAATATTGCTTGCACCTGCCAGATCAACCATAAATACAACCTCATTAAGATTGTAGTGGCTGTCGGTCGTAACATCCATGCGCAGACGCTGGTTTACTATTTGGATACGGCCGTAGGTGTCATCAGAAGAATAATAACTCCACCCGTCATCAGGAAGCTCTCCGGAAAAGTCCTCGGTGAAAGGTACAATCTCTGTACAATCATTGGGGCAAACATCACAAACATCACCGACACCGTCTCCATCATCATCCTCCTGGCCGGGATTGGCAACTGCAGGGCAGTTGTCTATGTTACCGCATATGCCATCGCCATCAATATCATTGCTATTATCATTAGGGCAGATATCACACACATTACCGACGCCGTCTCCATCATCATCTTCCTGGCCGGGATTGGCAACTGCAGGGCAGTTGTCTACGTTACCGCATATACCATCGCTATCGATGTCATTGCTACTGTCATCGGGGCAGATATCACAAACATCACCTACACCGTCACTGTCTGAATCGGCCTGGTTTGAGTTCGCATCATCAGGACAATTATCAATATAATCAAGAACTGAATCCATATCAGAATCATAGTCTGTTTCATCCGGGCGGGGGTCACAAACATCACCCACGCTGTCTCCATCAATATCCTCCTGGCCGGGATTGTAATCATTAGGACAATTATCTATATCATTTAATACTCCATCGTTATCTGTATCAGTACAGCTTTGTAGCATAAATGAAACCGGACCTCGGTCAAAGAGGTCAACGATGATAGGGGCTGTTGCTTGTGCATAAAGTAACTCATACTCACCATTCGCTGTTAATTTTGGGTTTTCCGATCCTGCAGTGTAGATACCAACAGATTTTGTGGTCCATGCCTTGGCATAGAGTCGGTAATCTGTACCAGCATCAAGGTTTAAATCGGAACCAAACACTGCTTCAGCAGATGAGTAACTGGTTCCCTCCCATGATGCTGTTCCCAGCTCGTTGTCCTCTTCATCGTATATCGTCGAAGAAAAATAGCAGCTGCCATTGCAGTACCATAAATCCGGTATAATCTTTGATATGCGCATATTATGATAGGGGGTAAGAATGATTTCGCTTTCATAGGTCAAATAGGTCATTCTGTCATATTGCCCGTTTCCTCTGCCGCTCTCAAACTGTACTGTTGAACCATTGCATTCAGCACAGGCATCACCTATAGCATCACTGTCACTATCCTCCTGATCAGGATTTTCAGCATCAGGACAGTTATCACATGCATTGCCCACACCATCATTATCAGAGTCCATCTGAACTGAATTTGAAATAAGCGGGCAATTATCCTCAGTGTTAAGAATACCATCACTATCTATGTCACATGAAACTTCGCAAGCCGGCTGTCCGCAACCACCGCAGCCCGGAGTAACGTCACATACATCTCCGATACCATCATCATCAGCATCCAGTTGTTGTGCGTTGCAGGTGTCGGCGCAAATATCCTCAGCATTAAGAATACCATCATTATCTATATCACAGGACACCTCACAAGCAGGTTGACCACACCCGCCGCAACCCGGAGTATCGTCACATACATCTCCAATTCCGTCATTGTCGGCATCGATTTGATCCTGGTTACAGATACCGGGACAATTATCCACTTCATCATCCACTCCGTCATCGTCAAAATCAGATGTGATGCTCCTTACGGCCCGAACATTCAGAATATCCGACTTCTGTGATTGGGAGATATAACCCTGATAAAAATCCACATCAACGGCATACCCATGGTCTGCATAAGCATAATAGTGATGTGTCGTAGATGACCAGTAATAATCATTGGCCGTATTCGTAAAATATGTCGTATTAATCGCAGGAGAATACCGCACATCAGAAATAATCGACTGCAGTTCATTTACATTCGGTAAACGCCAGTCATCCCGGCCGCCAAGATTCAACTTTTCACAATAGTCCAATGCCTCAACCCAGGTTTTAGTTACCGCACCATCCTGCTGCCACATGAGACCCGTGGATAAATCAGTGATAGTGCCGTCTCCATTATCAACAAAACTGTTTACGCTGAAAGCAGGTGCTCCGCGTACCGCCCGCGCATATTGTCCTGAACCACTCATGAAAGAAAAAGAAGATCCAAAGAGAAATGATACATGCCACCCCCAAGTAGGATTGGTTCGGTTGGTCGATGACCAATAATGAGAATGGATTGCTCCGGTTTCAGTTCTATATACAGTCGTATTCGGGAAAAAGGCCGTGTCAATAGCCGGGTCTGACCTGTCACGATTTACAAGGCAGTTCAATTCTTTAATTGTCGGCAACCGCCAATCGGAAAATCCGCCGAATTCTTCTGCATTAATCCCCGGGATAAATACATTCTGGATCTCATCCCAGTCATATTTATTATATTTATCGTGGATACCGCCATCATTTGTCTTTACTTCCCAAATAAGGCCCGTCAAATTATCCCGAACCATTACCCATGAGGATGCACTTGTGGGCAGGTCATTCTCATTGCCATCCAGCTTTGTATATGAAGGCGGATTAATTGTATAATCTGAATCCTCCCCAAAGATGTCCGTATACGATGTCGTTTGTCCGGTATCAGGGATTGTAGCTGCATATGTAATTGTAGACAATAACAGCAGAGTAAAAATCGAAACAAAAAATAAGTTTTTCATAAGACCTCATTTTGGTATTTGCTTAAATCATTTTACATATTAATTTAAAATCGTTTCACCTGTATCAATCGGCTGAACGAACCGGCCATGCTTGTCGGTTGCTGGCTGTCTTATTGATGACGCCCAGGTAGCCACCTACTGCTTCTGCCATGGATAAGGTCCAAGCGTTGTTAGTGGCGGGTGCATACTCATCACTCGACCAGTAGGAGTTGGGTTGTACATTTTCAAAAGGAAATCCGGGTGAAGTCCATTTGATGTCGTAATTTATTCCTTGTTGTTTTTCCCATGTTGTAGGAGGGTTGGTGCCAATTTTTTGAAGTTCTTCTATCGTTGCCAGATGCCATTCCTCTTCAGCTGTTCCGTCAGAAAGACCGCACTCGCCGTTGTTAAGTTCGGCTGCTGAGGACATGGCAGTAGCCCAATTTAGATCACCATAACAATTTGCATTTTTTAACCAGATGAGATTGGATAATGTGTCCGTAACAGTACCGTCATTATTATCAATAAATCTTATTGATAATGTAAAATTAACATTTAATATGTCTTCATCGGCTATAGTTAAGTTTGCAATTAAAGGGGCAAAACCATAATCAATTTTGCTTGGTGTTATGGTATAGTTTCCAGGAGGAAGTTCTGTAAAACTGTATGTTCCGTCTGCTTCAGTGGTTGTGAATGCAGTACTGACCCCTGTCAACGTCAGTGTTACTCCTTCTTTATTATCTCCGCTTACCACACCGCTGATTGAATAAATTCCGGATGATGTAAAATCATTCGACTCAATTGTTGTTTGTGGTATGTCAACCCAACTTCTTACCGGAATAAAACTAAAGCCGGGTACATTAACAGCAAGAAGGTATCTACCCGCTTCCAGATCACCGAAAGAATAGTAGCCCTCTGAACTTGTGACGGGTGAACCTGCCTCGATATCACCACCGCAGTTGACTCTGTAAATCTCTACAGTAATATTGTCATGAATGGCTCCGCTGATATTCCCGTGAATTGTATCTGAGTCGCACGCATCACCAATTGTGTCATCATCTGCGTTTTCCTGGTTTGGGTTTACTACATTAGGACAGTTATCATCACAGTCGTAAGTATTGCCTCCTGTGCAGGGAGTGTCTCCAGCTACGCCACTCAAATCTCCGTCGTCAAAAACGGTGTCAGCGTCCGAATCACCTAATCCTACGCACTGTCCTGTACGTACGGCACGGACAAAGATGCTGTCTGTCTTAAATGGGAAATCGCCGTACACGTTGCCGGAGTTGAAATCCACGCTCCACACGGCGTCCGTAAACTCCGCATTTGTAGTAGATGACCAGTAAAAGTCGTTTTCCGTGTCAGGGAAAAATGCGGTGTCGATCACAGGATTGTACGTATTGTAATTCAGGATCGACTGAAGCTCGTTGCGGTTGGGAAGGCGCCAGTCGCTGTAGCCGTCCAGCTCTAGGCTTTCACAGTAGGAAAGCGCCTGTTCCCAAGTGTAGGTGCCCGGCGCAGTGGCCTGCTGCCACATAAGCCCTGTAGAAGTGTCACTCACCGTACCGGGACAGGTATTCGTGAAATTATTATTTGACTGCCCTGAGCGTACTGCACGGACATGAAATCCAAAGTCATTTATATCGGACACACTGCCCCATTCAAAATTCACGATAAAAAAGACACCACTGTACTGACTGTTAGTAGTAGACGACCAGTACTGGTCGTCCTCTGTGCCAGGGAAAAACGCAGTATTAATGGTCGGGCCCGGATAAGGGATATTGTTGTCCACAAGGCCAGACAGTTCTTTGACAGTGGGCAAACGCCAGTCGTTGTGTCCACCAAGGGTCAAATTCTCGCAGTAGTCAAAGGCCCCCTCCCGGGAGTAGGTCTCAAACGGGGTTGACTGTTGCCACTCTAACCCCGTTACATTGTCCCGCACGATGCCGTTTCCAAGATCGGTATACGAATGGACATTAGGTCCATAGTCCGAGTCCTCGCCAAAGGTGGAGGTGTAATCACCGGTCTGGCCTGTTTCGGGCACCAGGGTTTCATATACACTTGCACTTGAAGTAAAATCAACAGATGTTACATCTGAATAAACCAGCTCTACTGATTCATTTACAGGATTAAATGTGTAACCGGACATACTTGGTGTTATGGTATAGTTTCCGGGATCGAGTCCCGTAAAATTGTAGGTTCCGTCTGCCGCAGTGCTTGTGTTTGCGGAACTATCGCCTGATAATGTTATGGTGACACCACTCCGCACATCTCCGCTTATTGTTCCGCTTATTTCATAAGTTGCTAATGACGCAGTAAAATCATATGCCTTTGGATCTGCCTGGGGGATATCAACCAAAAATAAGTTATTGTTAATTCCTCCATTTGCTTCAAAAGTATAACCATCGGAACTTACACTTACTTCATATGTTCCAGTAGCCAGTCCACCATAGGAATAGTATCCATCTTCATATATTGTTAATTCAATAGGCGAACAAGTTTCTTCGCAGGCTAACAAAGAAATTGTTATGCTTATAACCTTTTCATGAGGACCGCCTGTTATATTTCCAAAAATTGTATTTGAATCACAAACATCCCCTACACCGTCATAATCAATATCCTCCTGAACCGGGTTATAATTATTAGGACAGTTGTCGTCACAGAGGATCGTATCGCCTCCCATGCAGATGTTGTCGCCTGGTGTTCCACTTCTATCTCCGTCGTCGCAAACAGCGTCAAGGTCTGGATTTCCAAATGAATTACATTCAGTACGTACCGCACGTACATACTTGTTACTTGTCACCGGACTATGCCAAGAGTCACCGTCATCGAAATGTATGGTTAACGTATATCCCTCGTCCGGAAAACTCTCGTCCATATAAGCCTTCGACGACCAGTACCAGTACGTTTGGGTGTCCGGGAAAAAAGTTGTATCTATAGTGGGACTTCCAAAACTGGTATCAACAAGGGTAATCAGTCCATCGTGAGTAGGAAGACGCCAGTCGTAGTGTCCGTCGAGGGTCAGATTGTTGCAATAGTCATATGCCTGATGCCAGGTATAAAGGTCAGGTGCAGTAGCCTGCTGCCACATTAGGCTGGTGGAAAGGTCAGTTACCGTCCCGTCTCCGTTGTCCACAAAGTTGTTGTCTTCGGCTTGAGCAGCACTGACAAAAAAGGTGAGAAGAATAAGGCTGACTATGGTGACAAATATCTTTTTCAGTTTCTTCATGGCTTCCCCTCGTTAAAATAGAGTTATTACACACCAGGTGTTTTATGTTTTTTAGTTAAGTGCTGTAAAAAATATCATGTTGATCTTAAATATTAACAATTAAAAATATATTTATAATATTATACCAAACCGTATATTAATGTATATAGGGTAAAAACCTCATTTTATATAGGTGTATACACCTATATGATCTGGGGGTAGATATAAATGAATAAAAAATACATAAAAAAAGGCAGTATAATAATTATCCTGCCTTTTTTATACTAATTTTTATGAAGAGTAGTCCCATTGCTACTAACGTTGCCCTCGAAGCATGCCCCGAAAAGGCATGTTCATGCCACCTCTATGCGGGTGGTTGTTGACTTAACTATTTACCAGCATAGATTACTTCGACATTCGGGTCAAGGAACTGACCGGTTTTGCTAATATATTCCATTGCTGAGGCATCATTTAAGGCGTGGGCACGCAGAAACAGGGCTGTCCAGCGGGCATTTGTTTCTATTGAAATGTTCTGGTCAAGTTCAGGGATTACGTCCTGGGGTTTTGAAACGCCTTCGACCTTGTCCGCTTCAGGATAATCAGGATTGCCGGGATTGTTCACGTCACAAAGCCCGTAATGGTTGGAGCCCTTGACAAAGATCAGAGCCTTAGGCGTATTTTCAATGAGGGCATAGGATTCTTTGGTGTCCTGATATTCTGCATTTTCATCCTGATCACCGTTAATGATTGCCATGGGTACAAGATTAGCGGTTGGACGGTTTTTGTTGTCAAAGGGGTTTCCATAAGGAATGGTGTTGATCCCGGTGAGCGCCGCAGCCTTGACAATGCCCGGTAGCATAAATTCAGAAACACTGCGGCACAATGGGAATTCACAATCCCCCTGTATTGCGCCGATGATGGTTGCTGCTCCAAAAGAGTGGCCGGTTAACACAAGGGTTTCATGGTCGACAATGCCCTTTAAAGGTGACCCTTCTCTGGTGTTCTCATCTTTCATAAAATCAATTACATCATAAATCTGTGAGCTGTCCGGAAAAAACCCTTTAAAATCTATTTTAACCATACCTTTCCAAGCCTTAATGGTGTATTCCTCGTAATGATTCGGAATCACAACAATAAAGCCGTATTTTGCAATTTCCGAAGCATATTCTGAATAATACTTTTTATCGACTTTTCCGCCCTGTAGAAAAAGTGCAACTGGAAACTTATGCGAAGTGCTGTCATTGTCATCTGGGACTGGGTAGTAAATGTCGGCCTCATCATTGTGCTGCGGCATAATTGTTGAGTAGGAAGCTGTCTTGGTGAAAGCGGGTTTTGGTGTTCGGTTTGTTTCTGAGGTGAGCTTGTAGATCATGCCGCCCTGTGGAGGGTCAAGGCCGTCAGGGCCGTCTACACTTGCCCTGTTGGTTGAGACATACAGGCTGCCTCCCAGAACTGCAAAAGCATCAAAGCCGACATTACTGCTGTTTCCAAACCCGTTTCTGGTTACCGGGTTCCATGAAATACCGTCAAATGATTTCCAGAGATGGGCGCCGGTTAAATGTTTTTCTGTAGCGCCCATATTTGGTGCGTATATGGATACCAGTCCCGCATAAATCGCGTCATTATAGGTAAAAATGTTTGTAACGATGTTTTGATATATGGGACCCTTTGCAAGTTTTACCAGAAGGTTTATTCCCGGGTTGATCAACCCGTCAAAGCCGTTTGGCGCGCTGGTTGGGTTTGATGCGCCGCCAACGCTGTGGTGCCAGGCGCCATCCTCTTTGGATGCATTGTCTGTGTAGAGTATTCGGGTTCCGGCAAGAGACTGTATTCCCACATAGAGGCTGTTTTTAAATTCTGCTAAGGACCAGGGCATAAAGTCTCCGTTGAACATGGTGCACTCCATGCCGCAGCCAAAACCGTTTTCATTACTGCCCGTATTATTTTCATCTACATCAACATCTACAATCAGCTCCCAGCCTTCATCCGTAAAACGTGCAATACGAGAGCATCTGCCCTTGTCTTTGGTAGCGCTTCTCCCGCCTGATGCCCCGGTTCCTCCGGCATACAGCATTTTTTCGCCTGAGACAGAAGAGACTATCATGGAGGGGATGCTTGTGCTTATGGGTTTATAACTGTCTTTATATTCAGGGTTGGCGTGATAGTTGCCGAAGCTGTGTGTGTTATACGGTTTTGGTACATCGAGCTTTGATTTTGTTACGGTCCCGGTGTCTCCATCTTCTGTGTACCAGATCTGTGCTCCGTGATCATAGTTAAGGCCAGTGCTGACATACAGCTTATCATTGAAAATTACTATTTCAGTAATCATTTTGTTCCAGAAATCACCATAACCGCTTCCCGCCATTCAGCTACACCCGCGGAATTATA
>PVMS01148506.1_pt1 | contig 14176 bp, 17 predicted proteins | sample 1853461 | NCBI WGS metagenome assembly PVMS01 (sample SAMN08582032, study PRJNA380276) | Marine sediment metagenome, whole genome shotgun sequencing project. | isolation source: ocean sediment barecode stripped | collected 2017 | reverse complement strand
TCTTTAGCGGAATCATGCGAAAGATCGTGAAAAGAAAGATGAACGTAGCCAATATCACAGAATAGATCTGGGCAGGATGGCGCGTTGCACCCCAAAGGTCAATTGCCCAGGGCAATTGACCTTTGGGGCGCCCCGCGGCATCCCTCCCAGATCTATTCTGTGATATTGGCTACATTCATCTTTCTTTTCACGATCTTTCGCATGATTCCGCTAAAGAGCTGGGACGGGCAAGTCTTTATCGCCTTTCTCGCACTAAGCTCTTTCTCAAGAATATTTCTGGATGCCTTTCGCGGCGATCAAATCCCCACTCTGTTTGGCTTGCGCAGCAGTCAGCTTGTGGCCTGGATGCTCTTAGCACTTTCGCTGTGGCTCTTCACACATCCTAAAATTCTTTCCAGCAAAGAAGCCTAAGGTAGAATGGCCTTTATGCGATTAGAAGGCCAACACATTCTTATTACTGGGGCAGCCCGAAGAATTGGGCGGGAAATCGCGCTTCATCTGGCTGCCCAGGGGGCAAACATTGCTCTCCACTACGATAAATCTCTAGACGCCGCTGAAGAAACTCAAAAAGAAATTCAAGCTTTGGGCGCAGATTGCCAACTCTATCAATCTGATCTAAGCAAGATCGGCAAAGTGGCTGATCTCATCGAGAAAGTTGAAAGCCATGAAGCACTCACGACTCTCATTAATAACGCAGCCATCTTTGGAAAAGGCGAAATGCTGGACACTGATCTAGAAAATTGGCAAAAGCACCTGGATATAAATTTGAGCGCACCATTTCTCCTTTCGCAGAGCTTGTATCGCAGTGTAATGAATAAAGATCGCTCTGCGCGAATAGTGAACATGCTCGATTGGCGCGCCATACGTCCGGGCAAGGACCACTTCGCTTATACAATAAGCAAATCCGGATTGGCCGCACTGACTCGATCTCTGGCGCTTTCCATGGCTCCTAATATTTCCGTCAACGGCATTGCTTTGGGCGCAATCCTGCCGCCTAGGGATGGCTCTGAAACACCCGGGATCACAGAAGCAATTCCGATGAAACGCTGGGGAAAGCTGGAAGAAGTTTGCCAGACAATCGAGTTCTTAATCAGCGGTCCCAGCTACATCACGGGCGAAATCATTCATCTAGACGGTGGGCGTCATCTCAATTAGGGATAGCTATGGATAAAGTAATCATTAAAAACTTGTTACTCAGGGGCATCATCGGTGTAAACGATTGGGAGCGCGAAAGCCCTCAGGATATATTGATCAATATTGAGATTTCCACTGATATAAGGTTGGCTGCTAAAAACGACGACGTAGAATCCAGCGTGAACTACCGCAGCATAAGTAAAAAGGTAATTGCGCATGTAGAAAATAAACAGCCGCTAACGGTTGAAAAGCTGGCTCAGGACATTGCTGATATTTGCCTTTCCAATGAAAAAACGATCAAAGCGAAGGTTAGAGTAGAGAAACCTGGCGCAGTCCGCTTTGCCGAATCTGTGGGTGTTGAAATTGAGCGCAAAAGGGATCAATAATCTGCAAAATGAAGTTTATCTAAGTTTGGGGGCCAATATTGACCCTGTCAAAAATCTGGAAAAAGCCATCTATGCCCTTTCTGAAATCACAACTTGTATAGCGATTTCATCCTACTGGACTGGGCCACCCATTGGCATTGACGGGCCAGATTTTGTCAATGGCGCCATACATCTCCAATCGCCGTTGTCAATGCATCATTTTAAAAGGGATGTAATTAGCAGGATCGAAAGCGAATTAGGCCGCATTCGTGTTGAAGAAAAATTTGCCCCGCGCAGCATTGATCTAGATATTTTAATCTTTAATAGTATTGAAGTTGAAATCGATATCTGGCGTTATGCCTATTTGGCGGCCCCGCTTGCTGAAATCCATCCCGATTATGAAAATCCCAGGACTGGCGAAATAATCAGCGATGTTTCCAGGCAACTGAGGAGCCAATCTGAGATCTATATCCTGAAGAGCTCTAATTAAATGATAAATGGCTGCTCTGGCAGCCATTTATTTTATAGATTTGAAATTATATTGTTGTAAAGAGCCGCTGTTATTCCACTCCCCAGATAACTTAATCCCACCATAACGAATATGGCTAAAAAAACTATGATCACAGCATATTCTGTCATGCCCTGCCCAATCTCACTAACCATTTTTTTTTCTTTTCTTTTCATTATGGCATTTCCAAACTTTCTAACTCTCCCAGCATACCATTTCTTTATAATCGGAAACAGTTATTAGTACTTACGATTATTCAGGTCAGAACTTCAGCGGTTGTGCTCCACGAGAAACGCTATCCAGGAATTCCTGGCGAGTGGCAGGATTACTGCGGAAATTTCCAATCATGCTGGTGGTTGTCATGCGAGCATCGTGTTTGCGGACTCCCCGCATCATGGAGCAAAGATGCAAGCCCTCCACTATTACGCCTGCCCCAATGGGATCAACGGCATCACAAAGAAATTCAGCGATCTGCCTCGTTAATCTTTCCTGGACTTGTAATCGCCTAGAAAACATATCTACGATTCTGGGTATTTTTGATAAGCCTATTACTTTTCCACTGGGAATATATGCAACATGTGCACGGCCCATAAAGGGCAGCATATGATGCTCGCAAAGACTAAAAAACTCTATGTCTCTCACAAGAACCATATCGTCGTAATCAACATCGAACAAAGCTTCATTGATAAGGGCAACTGGATCTTGTTTGTAGCCTGAAAGGATTTCTTCGTACATTCTGCCAATTCGCTCAGGGGTTTTTAGCAGGCCCTCGCGTTCGGGGTTTTCTCCCACAGCGTCAATAATTTCGCGCATTGCATCTGCAATACGTGGCTGATCGACACTCTCATTGAGTAATTCAGCAGATTCATATATTTTAGTATTTTCCATAATAAACTCCTGGAAGTATTTTACCGAAGTAGTATTCTGATACACAAAGTAATGAATACCTTACTAAGCCAATTGCCCCTCTATCAATCCGAAATCTCCATCACGGCGTTTATAGAGCACATTCATGGCATTAGTCTCAATATTGAAGAAGAGAAAGAAATCTTCATGATCAAGTATTTTCATTTGCTCTAGAGCTTCATTTTCGTCCATTGGGTTTAGCAAAAAGAGCTTACGCTTTACAATTTCTGGGTTTGTTTGATCTTCATAACTGGCTTCGATGGCCTCAATAGCATTTTCATCGTCAGAAGCGCTCTCTGTTTTTCGATCAAAGCGTTTGCCCTTATATTTTGAAATTCGATTTTGCATCTTCGCCAATGCAGAATCAAAAGCCGAATGTATATCCGCGCTGCGCTCCTCGGCTCTTAATACAAATCGATTGCCAACAACTGTAATTTGCGCCTTGAAGCGATCATTAGCGTCTCTTGCTGATATATTGTGCGACAAATCTACTCGTACATCTTGAATTCCGTGAATATAGCGATCGAGCTTAATGGTTTTTTTATTCACGAATTTTTCTAAATCTTTGCCTAGCTTCATTCCCCGATTGCTGATCTTAATATTTAAAGTCATCAGACCTCCGAAATGAATTAATGATAAAAGAAATCATCACGCGAAGCTTCAGTTGCCCGCGCAAGACAAAGCGCAAAGACTGAAATGGCACCTGCACTTTTTAATGCTTTGGCAGCTGAATTCATACTGGCCCCCGTTGTCATTACATCATCGATCAACAAAATGCTTTTCCCCGCAACGAAGTCCGGTTCCCCTTGAAATGCATCTTTCATGTTATCTATCCGTTCTTCGAAAGATAAGCCCACTTGGGAACTTGTCTCCTTGGAACGCCTTATCCAGTGAATACCATGCGCAAGATCTAAATAAAGCGAAAGCGCCAGCGTAAATATTTCAACTTGATTATAGCCTCGCTCTTGCATTTTTCCTTTTGCCAATGGCATTGCCACAATTCCATCAAGCGACCATTCTTCCCGTTCAATCCGCTTTGCAAGAGACGCCACAAAGGCAATTCCTAGAGCATTAACCTTTCGATATTTAAGTACAACAATGGCTTCGGCTAATGGCCCTTCATATTGCCCAGGGCTCTGGCGGCATCGCAAAAAGGCGGATCTTTACGGCAGCGCGAGCACTCTCCCGGGCTTTTAATTTCAAGAAAACAAATTTCACAATGTGATCTATGAATTGGGGTAATTAATTCCTGGCAGCTAGCACACCAATGTTCGCCCCTTTTTCCACAGCCAAGGCATTCAGGCGGAAATAAATAATCGAGCCCCATCAGGGAAGAGTGAAATAGGCGATATTTCAGCGATTTAGCCCCCATATTTTTTCTCAATGGAAAAGTGTTAAAACAAGCCCCCACCCAATGTCGATCGCATAATTTGCAATATCGCAGGGCCTAAAAGAATGATCATGATTGTTGGAAAAATCAGGAATGCCATTGGAATCAGCATTTTCACCGGTGCCTTCTGGGCATTCTCTTCAGCTCGTTGCCTGCGTTTCACGCGCATTGAATCTGATTGCACACGCAGAACTCTGGCCATGCTTATACCTAATTGATCGCTTTGAACTACTGCAGCCACAAAGCTATCCATTTCAGGGAGGCCTATCTTATCGGCCATATCACGCAATGCCTCTCTTCTTAAGCGGCCCAATTGAATCTCCTGCAACACTCTCGCGTAGGCTTGTGACAGCTCGTTATCCCATTTCTCTACGACTTTTTTCATTGCTGCATCAAATCCCAAACCAGCCTCTACAGCAATGGTCAACAGATCTAATGCATCGGGCATTGCATTCAATATTACTTTCTGTCTTTTTCTAATGCGACCATTGAGCATTAGATTAGGGACAAAGAAGCCCGTTACCAGCATTGAGCCGGTAAGCATAATAGATCTTAAAGAAAATATCGTGGTAGTCGGTGAGAGGGAAAATAGCAACAATACTAATCCACCAAAAACGATCCCGGCTAAAAAGCGAGAAGATAGGAATATAACTGGCTCCATCCACCTGGGCGCACCGGCCATCTCTAATTTGTCCCGGGTTTCTGTGAGCGCATTTTGCGGTGTAAATCTTTGCGCAATATCGCCAAAGCGTTTTGCTGCTGGATAGATCACACGCTCAATAAATGGCTGTGATAATTCAATTTCCTCCAGGCTGGTCATTTCTCCTTTTTCAGCATAATCTGCGAGGCGCGCTTCAAGAGGATCTACGCCAAAAGAATCTCTTAAGCCCATGACCACCAGCCAAACAGCGCTGGCGATCAAAACAATCAGGAAAAATACCGCAACCCATATCATTTCTAACTCTCTCTTCTATATCTCAATTTTCGATAGTTTTGATAAGGCTAAATAACCAAAAATCAACATTATTCCAGCCAAGCCAAGCATACCGGCTCCGCATATGATCGGCTCCACAAAGAATTGCTCCATATAATCACGATTCAATCCCCACAATGCAAAACCCAAAAAGATAGGCATTAGTGCTAAAAATTTTCCCGAATAAGAGACTTGTGCGGTGATAGCGCTCACTTCACCTTTAATTCGAATTCGTTCGCGCACAGTATATGAAATGGTGTCCAATATATCAGCCAGATTGCCGCCCACCTCACGCTGAATATTGATAGCTGTAATGGTTAGATCCAGATCATCACTAGGGATACGCCGCAATAAGTTTGCAAGGGCAGATTCCATGGGGACACCCAATTGCATTTCCTGCACAACTCTTTTAAATTCATCGCTCATGGGCGAAGGTAATTCAGTGCTAACAGCTTCCATTGCCTGCATTGCCGAAAAGCCAGTGCGCAATCCATTAACCATTAGATTTAGCATGTCGGGTAATTGATTATTGAAAGAGCGTAAGCGCGCTTTCTGCTGATTGTTCACAAAAAAGCGAGGGATAAAAAGCCCAAATATTGCACCCAATATTGCGAATATGATGGATCCTCCCCCAAAAAAATAGCCAAATATTCCAGTAAGCAAGCTCGAGAGTACTGTTATTGCGAAATATTCGCCGCTTTTGAGTTTTAAATCTGCTCTCGCAAGGCTTTCTGAAATACGATCCCCGTAGGATGTACGCTCCATACTACGTGTTAGCCAATCTGTGAGGAATCCTGGCTTTTCACCACCCTCTTGATCCTCACTCTGGTCATTGTTTCTTCCCTCATCCGAATAATGATCCAGCCGCTCATCAATGAGCGATCTCTGGCTGCGCAATGTCACCACGATGCCAAGGGCGAGCAGTAAAAGGGACAGGGCAATTCCAACTGTAATAAATAAGGGCATAGCTAGCTCATCCAGCCTTACCTAGTTCTGCGACCAATAGGGCCGAAGATCGAGGTTGGTAAGTGAATTCCAGCAGCTTCGATCTTATCCATGAAGCTTGGGCGCAAGCCAGTGGAACGCAGCTCTCCAATTACTTTGTCATCTTCGTAACCGGTTTGTTCAAATTGAAAAATATCTGTAAGCGTGATTATGTCACCTTCCATACCCACAATTTCAGTAATATTTACGACGCGTCTGGATCCATCACGGAGGCGATCCACCTGGATGATTAGATCTATTGCAGAGGCTATCTGCTCACGAATAGCACGAATGGGCAGATCGTAGCCTGCCATGAGGGTCATCGTTTCAATCCTTGCAATGGAATCTCTGGGGCTATTGGCGTGGGCAGTAGTCATTGAGCCTTCATGGCCCGTGTTCATTGCCTGCAACATATCCAGAGCTTCGCCTGACCTGATCTCGCCGACAATAATGCGGTCTGGCCGCATACGCAGGGAATTCACTACCAACTGTTGGGCCGTAATTTCACCCGTGCCTTCAATATTTGGTGGTCTGGTTTCCAGTGTCACTACATGTTCCTGGCGCAACTGAAGCTCAGCGGCATTTTCAATTGTGACTATTCGCTGATCAGGAGGAATAAAGGTCGAAAGGATATTTAGAAGAGTCGTCTTGCCCGAACCAGTTCCTCCAGAAATGACAACATTTAAATTAGCTTGTACGCATGCTTTTAAAAACTGGAGGCTTTGCGCCGTTAGTGAACCAAATTCGATCATTTGCTCAATAGTTATTGGGTCTTTAGAAAACTGACGAATAGTTAATGTTGGGCCAACCAGAGAGATCGGGGGGATTACAACATTCACTCGAGAACCATCAGGCAGGCGAGCATCCACATAAGGGCTTTGTTCATCCACTCGGCGGCCAAGCGGAGCCACAATGCGATCAATAATTTGCATTACATGTTCATCACTCTCAAAAGTGACAGGGACGCGCTGGATTTTTCCATTTCGTTCAACGTATACGTTCTTGTAGCCATTAACCATTATTTCGGTTATGTTTTTATCTTCAATTAGGGGCTGTAAAGGACCAAAGCCCAAAATTTCATCTGCAATTTGCTTAAAAAGCCTTTGCCGTTCAGGGCGCGTTAATACAATGTTTTCCTCGGTTAATATCGACTCAAACAAGCCCTGAATTGTCCCCCGAACTCCCTGAACATCGCTAATATCAATATCTGGATCCAGCTCAGAAAGCAAACGATTCTGCACGCGTGTTTTGAGTTCCATGTAGGAACCTTTTTGTTTTTTCCCAGTATTTGAAATGGCGCGCGATCTAAGGCCGCTTATGTGGCTCCCGTCTTCGTTGGAAGCTTGCTGGCCTTCTTGCGGAAGGTTCTTTTTGCCTGCAGCGCTGCCTTCTTCAGACGATTGCCCATTCTCAATTCTGCGCATCAATGACATGGCCGTCTCCTAAATAAAGCGAGGTATACGTTAGAGACCATCTAATTTGTTTCCACTTCTATGCTTTGTCTATTGCGTAAGGTTTCAAAGATTTTGTCTCTCAAAATAAAAATGGCATCGGCAGCAGGATTTCCTGCGCCTCTCATAAGGAAAGGTTCTCCACGATCCATTGATGGGATAATAAGTTTTTCATCCAGTGGAATGATTGCCGAAAATTCCTTTTTAAAGTTTTTCTGAATTTTTTCTGGCGTGATATTTCTACGTTTATCAAAGCGATTCATCACCATTAATATTTGTTCGTCGTCGATACCCAAGGCATCGGCTACATCCAGGAATAATTTCGCATTTTTCACTGAGGGAATATCCTGGTTAGTTATCAACAATATCAAATCTGACGTATCCAAGGCGGCCAATGTCACATCTGTTAGCATTGAGGAGCTATCCACTAACACATAAGGATAGATGCCCCGCAAATATTCCAATACATCTCCAAATTGAGCACCAGAAATGGCATCGGCATGTTCAGGGCGCATTGGAGCTGCTAATATCTGGACTCCTGATTTTTCATGCTCAATCACTACCTCAGAAATAACTTCTCTATCAAGCTCGCCAATGCTGGCAGCCAAATCAGTAATGTTGATGCGTCCCTGCTCATTGAAGGAAAAAGAAAGATCGCCAAATTGCAAATTGCCATCGACAACGATTACCCCTGTATCCTTCTCTCGAATGGCAACAGCTAAATTTGAGGTAATGGTTGTTTTTCCCGATCCCCCCTTGGCGCTAAAAACGGTGATAATTCGCCCCCGGTCTCCTGGAACGAGAATTCCACCCAAACTTGAAGTGCTTCCGGCAGACGAGAAGGGATTAGCCGCTAGTTTTTCCTTTTCGTTCTTAGCTACGCGCCCAGCGCGCCGGATAGCAGCGCTTAGCTCATCGGCATCAATCGGCTTGGTAAGAAAATCTCTGGCACCCGCCAACATCGCCTTACGCATGTAATTCGAATCGCCTTGCACTGACAATATTACGATTTGTGTAAAGGGTACTTTTTTACGGATATTTTCTGTTGCGGTGATGCCATCCATTTCAGGCATATTGATATCCATGAGCACAACGTCTGGCTGTGTCTCAACCGCGAGCTCTATCGCCTCGACCCCATTGCTGCTTGCTCCAACCACATAAATGGCGGAATCAAATTGAAGCAGCTTTCGAATGTTTTCGCGTGTTTCCGCAACGTCGTCAACGATTAATACATGGATTTTATCGTCTGAAGCCATTGTTATCCTATTTGTTACTGTTTGTTATTCAGCCGTGCTGGGCAATGCTAATTGTTGTAAGGGCGAAATATTTTCCAGTGATCCAGATTCCAAACCGTAAGGAACTTTGGATGGAACAGGAATATTGTAGCTATTGACCAAATATTCAAGCGTAACAGCCTGAGTATCTATAGCGCTGTTGTCTCCACTGGAACGCAAGGCCATAGTAAGCTGGGCCCCTGTGAAAAGCATGTAATTCAGTGTCACGGCATCTTGCGGGCTCACTATAAGCGTTACAAGATCGGGTGGAGATTTGGGGTTAGCAGGCAAGGGCTGACCAGCTCCATCCAATCCTGGAGATTGAGGATCATAGGCATTTGCAACTTCGTCGCCGTTTTCATCGGTGTAGAGAGAATTACCAATATGCAAGACGACAACATCTTGCATCAACATTTGGCTCACCAATCTTGGGCGCTGTGCTTCGGAGGGCACAATGTAAAAGGGTTGGTTTAAGACCGGATCAACAACGGTTTCGCCCAGAGGAGAACCCGCTCCCCCAGAGGCAAACTGGGCGGTCAGGGCTTGTGTTAGTGGATCACTAACTAATTCGAAGCTGATGGATTCCTCACCGATGGTCGCAAGTAAAATACCACCCCCAGGGCCAATTACTGGTCCTGTATTATTTGGCAACAGGGATTGGTAATTCGGATCCAGATCAACAAATTGCATCGTGGCAATAACATTTACATGGTCTCCAGCCCTGAGCCCATAACCCAAGCTGGAAAAGCGATTAATCGTAATTGGAAAGGCAACCATTCCCTCAGGAATGAGGAGCGCCTGGTCTGAGCCAATTGTGGAAAGATCTTCAGGGCCGCCCACAAGCATTGCGCTTGTGACAGGTATCCCAGGCTCCAAATCATAACGGGCCTGTAAACCAATAATATCGGTAAAATCTGTAAACATTGATTCGATGGTGTCTTCAGTGGGGAATGATAAATAATCAAGCATTTCCGCTGTGATCAGCCCACCCCTCTTTACGGGCTGGATCATTATTACGATATTCGTTGTTGAAAAGCTGCCATCGGAGGCCCCATCTGAATTTGATAACTCAAGAATGGCATATACAGCTGCCAATGACAGTATGACAAGAATAGCTACAATAATGAAAAGTCTTCCTAAACGCATGTTTTCCTTCCTCTTAGCCAAGAACCAATCTACGGGATTTTCATATTAGCACAATTGCACAGTGCATCAACGCCGCAAGAGTACTATTCGATTGGCATAAAGTTTAGTTTACATGAATCAGAATCTTCGCGCCACAAAGAGCGCAGGCCATCAAAATGAGGGATTAATCAAAAAAGAACCCTGTAAATACAGGGTTCTTTTTTGATTGTGTTTTCTTCTAATCTATATATTTGCAATAATGTTACTGAAAACGTTTCCAATCGAAGTACCGAGCAGGGACACAACAACAATAACTACAATGGCTATCAAAACAAGAATCAAAGCATATTCAACAAGTCCTTGTCCCTTTTCGTTAGGTAGGAAGTTCATAGGATTTACCTCCTTTAAAAATTCTCTAAGATTACGAGTACGAACGCGATAATTATAGAACTCTATGCAATTACTTCGCAATCGGATATTAGTACTAGTTTGCCAAGAATTTATGAATTTCTAGCCGATGAGATCATCGTCGTCAATAGGGATGCTAAAAGTAAATTTCGAACCCGCGCCAATTGTGGCATCAATATCAAAACTTCCTCCGAGCATTTCCATTCGCTCTTGGATCGCCTTGATCGCCAAGAGCGCTTCATCAGGAATGGCGTTGATATCAAAGCCACGGCCATTATCCTCAAGACTTGCTCGCACTTCATTATTTGCGATATCCAGCTGCACCTTTACTTCACTGGCTTCTTCATGCAAGCTCTTGGCGCTGAGCAGTTCCTGAATTGCGCGGAAGATCACAACTTCTATGTATGATTCCAGCCTGCGCTCAGATCCAGATAATCCTACAGGCACAGAAATATTTGATTTTTCAGAATAGCTTTCCGCATAACGCTTGATCGTTGGCACCAAGCCGAGATCATCGAGCATCATTGGCCGCAAATCAAAAATGAAATCGCGCACTTTTTGGAAAGTTTTCGAGGCTGATTTTTTCAAATTGATCAATTCTTCCTGGGCCTGATCCTGGTCAATTTCAAATAGGCGCATTGCAATTTCGGTTTGAAGAATAAAATTGGATAAGGCCTGTGCAGGGCCATCATGCATTTGCCTGGAAAGGCGCTGGCGTTCCGCCTCCTGAGCCTGGGTCATTATTTCAATGGAATTTTGGGCACTGCTCATCTCGCTGCCCTTACCATTATTATTTTCAGCAATAACCCGCACCCTATCCAAAATTTCACTTATGCGATGAACATGTTCCCTGTCACTACGTAATTTTTCCAATTGCCCACGCATCACGGCCAAGCGCTGCTGCGCTTCCAGGGCTGCATCGTATGCCACACGAATATCTTCTACTGGTGTATTTTCTATTTGGCTTTGAACCTGCTGAAGATGAGCACTGATGCTTGCGTTTCTTTGGGTCAGTTTTTCCACTTCACCTACGCTTTGTTCAAGAAGCAAGTCTATTTCTTTCAGCTCTAATTGAACCTTTTCCAGCTCCAGCTTGTTGTCTTCAAGCAATTCTTCCGGGCTAGCCTGACTTGTGGTTTTTTCATTGTCTTCCAAAATATCCTCTCCTACCCTTCAGTATCTTGATCGTATAAACGTACCCAACCTTGTCGCAGCGCATATACAGCGGCTTGAGTGCGGTCTTCGACATTTATCTTTCGTAACACGGCGGTCACATGATTTTTTACAGTTTGATGGCTTATGCCCAATTCTCCGGCAATTTCTTTATTGCTCAGGCCGCGCGTAATGCATTCCAAAACTTCCATTTCGCGATTTGACAGCGGCTCGTAAGGATCTCCGGGATCACTGAAGGCCGAAGAAACATCCTCGGTTTTCGATTGAAGCCATTCGTCGATTTTTTCTCGATCCATGACTTCTTCATCCACTACATATTTTCCATCGGCCACGGCCCTGACGATTTCCACTAATTTTTCTGGAAAGATATCCTTGGTGCAATAGGCTAATGCCCCAGCAGATATGGAATGGATTGCCTGGGAGCTATCGTTGTATGCCGTCAACAAAATGACCCGTGTTTTACTTTTTGCCAGGGACAATTGCTTGGTAAGAAATTGCCCATTCAGCTCAGGTAGATTTACATCAATAATAGCTACCATTGGCTGAATATCCTGAATTAAGGTCAATCCAGTTTTTCCATCAGCCGCCTCCCCAATTACCTCAAGATCATCTTCCAAAGCAAAGACATCTACGATACCTTGTCGGAATAGGGGATGATCGTCAATGATCACTAAACTAATTTTGTCCATTTTTGCTATCCTATTTGCGCTAAACTCAGCACAATGGCGAGTATAGCATAGCCATTTTTTGAGGGCAATACCTAAAGAAGAGATTTGATTCTAGGGCCATAGATAGACTGCCATTCCCTCTTTTGGCGAGCCCGCCCCCATTACAGCCCTAGTCTGGTTTACCAATTTACCCAAGTTTGTCAATTCTGGATACCAATCCGGGAACGCAATCAAATAGTCAACCGAGTTTTCATTCAGATAATTTTCCAATGCTCGTTCATCTCGGATTATTGGAATAACATCTGGAGAAATCAGGCCAGCCAGATCAAGAATTTTGCGCTCTGTAAAATATCCAAGCGCACCAATATCATGGGCTGCTATCAAGCGATCTTCGCTAATATTATCTGAGACCCAATTAGAGGTTTCCACCATTTGAGATTCGATAAAAAGAATATCTGCATCGTATGCTGTTGCGCCAAGCCACCAAAAGGTGATCAAGATAATTAAGGAAGAAAAAATCGCAGCCATTCTAATTGGGCGCTTCCAAAAGGATTCGTTTTGATCTTTGATCATCTTGATAGTGCCCGCTGTTCCCAACAGGAAAAATAAGGGCATAACAGGAATAATATAGCGGCCATGTTGATAGGCCAATGGAAGACGCCAAGAATAAAGCAAAATGAAGCCAAGCGGCCAAAGCCCAATAATAGTTAGCGGCCATTTCTTGCGTTTTACTTCTGATGCCAGGAAATAAATGAAACCAGGAAGCAGTACCGTTCCAATTCCCACTAGAGGCAATTTTAGTAAATCAAGGGCCCGCGACGCAAATGAAGTATCCAGCAGGACCGCGTATTCGGCCTGCTTCGCATAAAAAGTATTCGGAAATATGCTTCCAGATAAGGCGCGATTGAACAATAGGGCAAGAGGAAAAGTAATAGTATTCCGATCAATATTAACAGAATCTTGCGCTTATCCTTCCATCCGCCATTTGCAATAATAATGATCAATACAAGGGGAGCCAGCAAAGTAATTCCCTCAGGGCGAGTCAGAGAAGCTGCACTAAGAATCAGGAAATTAATGCTCCAGAATCCAAGATTTGTTGTTTCTAGCGCTGGGGGTGAAAGCAAGCGTAAAAGCAATAAGCTCGCCAAAAAGGAGAAAAGGAGAGTTTCCATTCCCGATAAAGCTGACCACACTAGATGCCATTCAAAGACGAACAAAGCCCCCAGGATCGCGGCGATCTTGAAATCCATTTTCATAGTGTTGCGGAAGAATAGAAATACGATCGTCGCGATGCCTGCCTGGAGAAACATTCCAAGAAAAATAGTCCAGTAGAAGGGGCTGATCTGCAAGAGATAGCCAATGGACAATAGAATCACCCATAAAAAGCTAGTGGCACCGGCTGAGGGTTGGCCGGTAATGAATGCCCATTCTCCATTTCTTGCCAGGTTTCTTGCATAAGCGTGATGAATCCAGGCATCGTCCAGGGGAAAAGCTAAGGTTTCAAAATTTGAGGCCAGGAAAATATATGCAAGCAATGATAAGGCCGAAAGGAATAGAAAAGTCAGGAATAGTTTAAAGGTCATTACTCCAAATCCCTAATAGAGAAAATGAAGCTTGTCCCGATTGATTCTATTAATGAAAAGCCAGTAGATGAGGAAGCTTGCGAATATAAGGAATCTAATCCGCTGGGATGATCTTTCTCCAGAATCAAAATACTGGAGCCAAATTTCTTTGCTGCCGCGATCAAACTTTCAGGGCCTCCGTTTGGAATGACAATTGCGGAACTTCCTGATTGCAGCGCAAAGGCAGGAGGATTA
>PVMS01133969.1_pt1 | contig 14176 bp, 12 predicted proteins | sample 1853461 | NCBI WGS metagenome assembly PVMS01 (sample SAMN08582032, study PRJNA380276) | Marine sediment metagenome, whole genome shotgun sequencing project. | isolation source: ocean sediment barecode stripped | collected 2017 | reverse complement strand
TCCGGGGACAGTTTACTTATTTAGTCCGCGCCGCTGCGGCGCAGGCTAAATAAGTAAACTGTCCCCGGAATTCAACCAGACCCACAATTATACAGTCGAACCGGGACCAATTGACAGCCCTAGTATGCCTGTTGTCTTTTATGGAGTCTGGCCTCGGGACACTTCCCTCAGCGAGCGGGGCATTATAGCGACGAAAGACCCCTCGTCAACCCTAAATGCATTAATTTGTGATTATTTCGAAAAGCCGCTCTGGAGGCGGCGGCGGCGGCATTCGTGACCGCAAAAAAGCCCCTATTTACCGGGGAAAAGCGGCTTTTCCCCGATTGACCATAAATTGCTCAGCCGAACTGCAGAACGGGTGATGGCCGTAAAATCAGGCCTCATTGCAGAATTGCGCAGAATTCAGGTGACACTGACCCTGGCGAACTTACGTTTTCCGACCTGGTAGACCTGGCAGGTGCCTGCCGCAACCTTGAGGCTGCGATCCTCGATTTTTGCGCCCTCAATCTTGACCGCCCCGGCCTTGATCATTCGTATCGCCTCGGAGGTGCTGGCGACCAGGCCGGCATCGCGCAGCAGGTGGGCGATCCCCAGTTTGCCGCCTTCACCTGAAACCGAGACCTCCGGGATCTCCTGCGGCATCGCACCTTTCTGAAAGCGGGCGATGAACTCGGCCTTTTCACTCTCTGCGGCCGCCTGGTCATGAAACCGGGCCACAAGCTCCCCGGCCAGCTCAAACTTCACATCGCGGGGGTTGCGGCCGTCCTCAACGGCCTTTTGCAGGGCTGCAATGTCAGCCAGCGGCCGGAAACTCAACAGGTTGAAGTAGCGCCACATCAGATTGTCCGAAATTGACATGATCTTCCCAAACATCTCGCCGGGTGTATCTGTAATGCCAATGTAGTTACCCATTGACTTGGACATCTTCTGCACACCATCAATGCCTTCCAGCAACGGCATGGTCATGACCAGTTGCGGTTCCTGACCATGGGCCTGCTGGAGCTGTCGTCCCACCAGTAGATTGAATTTCTGGTCCGTGCCGCCGAGTTCAACATCGGCCTTCAAAGCGACGGAATCGTATCCCTGGACCAGCGGGTAAAGGAATTCATGAATCGCGATTGGCTGTTCATTCTTGAACCGCTTATTGAAATCATCGCGTTCGAGCATTCTCGCAACCGTATGCTGGGCAGCGAGCTTGATGATGCCGGCGGCGCCCAGCTCGGTCATCCAGCTGGAATTGAATTCAATGCGTGTGCGCTCCTCATCCAGAATCTTGAAAACCTGTGACTCGTAGGTTTGTGCATTGGCGACGATCTCTTCCCTGCTGAGCGGAGGCCGCGTCGCGTTTTTTCCGCTGGGGTCGCCAATCATGCCGGTGAAATCACCGATGAGGAAGATCACCTCATGACCGTACTCCTGAAACTGCCGCATCTTGTTGATCAGAACCGTGTGCCCAAGGTGCAGATCGGGTGCCGTCGGATCGAATCCTACTTTTACTATAAGCGGCCGCCCAAGTTTGAGCTTTGCATCAAGCCCGTCCTCCGGAAGGATTTCATCCGTTCCCCGGGCGAGCTCAGTCATGTGTTCGGCAGTACTTGTCATCAGTTTGTGAGTGTCAGTTTTTCAGGAACGAAACTGTAGCACTCTGACCGGCGGATAAAAGACTTAAAATGCCTCTCTTGTGACTGCAAGTTCACTACTCCACATATGTGCGCAGAATTTCATTTACTAATCAGGTTTAAGGCCATGAGTTTTAACACTTTCTTTGACGCACAGCGAAGGCCGCTGTAGAGTAGCGGCTTCAAGCGAACAGGGAGCCGCAGACTTGAATCGTCCGGTCAGTCCACTACTTCACGATTACAAGCCGTCGTCCGGTACACCCGCCAAGAAAAGCAAAGCGATGCACTGGTTTGCTTTCGGACTCGGGCTCCCACTTGCCGCCGTCGCTTTGGTCCTGACCATGAGAGGCAACGCGCCAGATATCGTACCGGCGGATGAAGAGCAGCTGACAACCATCGCGAGCGTAAAACCAAAACTTCAGCCCGTGGCCATGGAGGTTGTCGAAAACACGGTCGAAGTGCCGCCCGCTACTGAAGCACCATCCATCGCTACACTGCCAGCCTCATTCCATCCGCCGATGGCGATGCCCGAACCCGTTTACGCTTCGATCAGTCTGACGATTCGTCGAGGAGATACGCTCGACCGCCTGTTTCGTAAAAACGATCTTGACCTGGGGCACCTTGCGACGATTATCCGGTTGCCCGACGCGCGTCCGTACCTGCGCGTGTTGCGCCCCGGTGATGAAATTGAGATCACTCATGATAACGGGGAGCTGATCAGCCTGTATCGCGAACTCAGCCTGACCAGCGCACTGCGCGTGAGCAAATATTCATCGAGCTTTGTGGCGGAAATCATCGAACGCCCTATTGAACTTCGCAAGCGCCGGGCATATGGCCGCATCGACTCTTCGTTGTTTGAAAGCGGCAATGCAGCGGGTTTGCCTGACCGGCTCATTATGAACCTGGCGGGCATTTTCGCCTGGGATATCGATTTCGTTCTCGATATACGCGTGGGTGATGACTATTACCTTTTATATGAAGAGATATACCAGGACGGTGAATTCGTCACTGATGGCGAAATCATAGCGGCAGAGTTTAACAACGATGGTCGTACCTACCAGGCGATACGCTTCATCGACAATGACGGACGAACCGATTACTTCACACCCGATGGCAGCAGCGTGCGCAAAGCATTCGTGCGAGCCCCGGTTGATTTTTCGCGGATCAGTTCAAGTTTCAATCCGCGACGACGGCACCCGGTGTTAAACACGATTCGCGCACATCGCGGGGTCGACTATGCGGCACCGCGGGGTACGCCAATCAAAGCGGCCGGTGACGGCAAAATTATTTTCCGCGGACGCAAGGGCGGCTATGGCAATGCCGTCATTGTCCAGCACGGCGGCAACATCACGACGCTTTATGCACACATGTCGAATTTCGCGAGATCCGCACCGTTTGGCAGCCGGGTCGAACAAGGTCAGGTTATCGGCTTCGTAGGCAGCACTGGCCTGGCAACGGCGGCGCATCTTCACTACGAATATCGACTGAATGGCGTCCACCGCAATCCACGAACGGTAAAGCTGCCAAAAGCCGAGCCGATCAAAGAGGAATACAGACAAAAATTCCTGGGGCAGGCGCAGCCGTTGCTGGATGAACTGCTTCAATACAAGCGCATGCAGATAGCAACACTGTCATACGAATAAGGGCCATGACCAATTCCTCGGACACGAGCGATTGTTATGTGGGACTGATGTCCGGAACCAGCATGGACGGAGTCGATGCAGCACTGGTTCGTTTCGGCGATCGTCGTTGCGACATTCTGAACACGCACAAGCAATCCTACCCGGCGTCGCTAAGCACGGAATTGCGGGGGGCCGTTCGGAATCCCGAGACTTTCACGGTTGACACACTCGGTTCCCTTGACCACTGGGTAGCCGAATGTTTTTCGAGTGCTGCCCTGGCCGTTATCGCCGATTCAAAAGTCGACAAAACTCATATCAAGGCTATCGGCAGTCACGGCCAGACTGTGCGACATCAGCCACACGCGGATCGTCCGTTCACATTGCAAATTGGCGACCCGAACAAAATTGCCACACAAACGGGCCTGACGACCGTCGCTGATTTTCGGCGCCGGGACCTCGCCCTGGGTGGCGAAGGCGCTCCACTTGCTCCTGCATTTCACCAGTGGTTGTTTGCTGAAAGGGGCGATCAACGTGTCGTGCTCAATATCGGTGGCATCGCCAACATAACCGTCCTTGCAGAAAAAGCGGATGCTACGATTGGATTCGACACCGGGCCAGGCAACACCTTGCTCGACGCGTGGATCAATGAAAACCAGTCAAAGGCATATGATGATGGAGGTGTATGGGCAGATTCCGGGAACGTAATTCAGCCACTTCTGCAAACCATGCTTGATGATCCATACCTCGCCGCAGCACCACCCAAGAGTACCGGCTTCGAGTACTTCAATCTGCGCTGGTTACACCGGATGATTGAACAGTGCGGGCTTTCGACACCACAGGAGGCGAACGATATTCAGGCCACATTGGCTGAATTCACTGCGCGAGGCATTACCGAGGCCATTCGCCAGCATGCGCCAGCCACTACGAGCGTAATGACATGTGGCGGTGGTGTGCACAACCAATACCTGATGTCCCGCCTGGCAGAGAACATGAATGGTATCCCCGTATCCTCGACCGCAGCTTTCGGACTTGACCCGGACTGGATGGAGGCCGCCGCATTTGCCTGGCTCGCCATGCGCACAATTCATCAGCACCCGGGCAATCTGCCCTCTGTTACCGGTGCCTCTCGCCAGGCGGTACTCGGCAGCGTGTTTTTCGGTACCAGTTAGTTATTTTGTAAATCCTGCATTGCTATAATGACCGGCCTGCAGAAAGTCGGACGTGATCGTGGACGCACCAGTGTTGCCAACAAACCAGCTTTACATCAACCGTGAACTCAGCCTGCTCGAGTTCAATCGGCGAGTCCTGGAGCAGGCCAGGGACTCCACGATTCCTATTCTTGAGCGATTGCGCTTCCTGTGCATTTCATGCACGAATCTTGATGAATTCTTTGAAGTGAGGGTTGCATCACTGATGCAGCGTGTCGAGATAGGTGCGCCGCCGTCCGGGCCGGATAACTTTCCGCCCGATCAGCTTCTCGACACGATTCGCGAAAGAACGAAACAACTGGTGCAAGAGCAATATGAACTCCTTAACCTGGAAATTTTCCCGGAGCTGGCCAGATGCGGAATCGCGTTCGCCGGACGAGACAGCTGGACTGAAGAGCAACAGCATTGGTTGAACGAATACTTTCAAAGCCAGATAGTGCCGGTGCTAACTCCGCTGACACTTGACCCATCGCGGCCGTTTCCGCGCATATTGAACAAGAGCCTCAACTTCATCGTGCGCCTCGATGGAAAAGATGCCTTCGGGCGAAGGCGGCACCGTGCGATTGTGCAAGCGCCGCGTTCGTTGCCGCGAGTAATTCGATTGCCGGAACATCTCAGCGAGCTCGGCAACGATCAGTACGTTTATTTATCATCGATTATCCATACGCACGTCGATGAATTATTTCCGGGCATGGATGTTACTGGCTGTTACCAGTTCCGCGTAACTCGCAACAGTAATTTGTACGTTGATGAAGAGGAGGTCGAAGACCTGGTCGGCTCACTTGAGGGTCAGCTTGCAGCCAGCCGCTACGGCGCGGCAGTTCGACTTGAGATCTCAAACGACTGTCCGGAAGACTTGTGTGATTTTCTGCTGAATCATTTTTCGTTAACCGCAGGGGACATGTTTGCCGCAGACGGTCAGGTTAACCTGAATCGTTTGTCAACGGTTTGCGATACTGTCGGGCACCCTGATCTATTGTATCCGCCATTCAACCCGGGACTGCCTGCCCAGCTACGAACCGATGAAGACATCTTTTCTATACTCAGAACAAAAAATATATTACTACACCATCCATATCATTCTTTTACGCCTGTGGTCGACTTCGTCAAGGCGGCCGCTTTGGACCCAAACGTCCTCGCCATAAAACAAACGCTTTACCGCACTGGTGCGAACTCACCATTCGTTGATCATCTTGTTACAGCCGCACAGGCAGGCAAGGAAGTAACGGTGATCATTGAGCTTATGGCTCGTTTCGATGAAGCAGAAAACATCTCGTTGGCGAACCGGCTGCAGGAAGCCGGTGCGCACGTGGTGTACGGGCTTATTGGCTTCAAGACACACTCGAAGATGTTGATGGTCGTGCGTCGGGAGCAGGGAACGATTCGCCGCTACGTGCATATGGGAACCGGGAACTATCACCCGGAAACTGCCCGGCTATACACCGACTATGGCTTTATGAGCAGCAGCCAGAAACTCGGCGAGGACGTGCACAAGGTATTTATGCAGCTGACGAGCCTGACAGAGGCAAAGGATCTCGATCGTGTGTTGACCGCACCTTTTACATTGTTTGACGAACTCACTGCAAGAATCGAGCGAGAAACAAAAAATGCCGAGGCGGGAAATACAGCTCGCATCATCGTCAAGGTGAATTCGCTCATCGAACCACAGATCATTGAAACGCTCTATCGCGCATCTGCTGCCGGTGTAAAAGTTGACTTGATCGTACGTGGTATCTGTTCGCTTCGTCCCGGGATCCCTGGACTATCCGAAAACATCAGAGTTTGTTCGATCGTCGGCCGTTTTCTTGAGCATTCGCGCGTTTTCTATTTTTACAACAGTGGCAAGGAGGAGTTCTTTTGCTCGAGCGCCGACTGGATGGATCGTAACTTCTTTCACCGCAACGAAACCTGTTTTCCGATCCGGCAGCATCCATTGAAGAAACGACTCAAAAAGGAGCTGGAGTTATTTCTTGCCGACAACTGCCAGGCATGGGACCTGAATGGCGATGGTTCCTACACCCGATTGCGGCCTGGAAAAGACAGGCCGATCTCCGCACAACAGACACTTCTCAAACAACTGGCATCCAGCGTTTAAAGCGAGCGTCACTCATAATCCAGATCCATCCCCACCTCTGCCAGGTAATGGTTTTCACGCGCCAGGTCGGCCACGCTTAGTGGATTGTTCTGCAGCCAGGCGCTGGGCATCAGAAGTTTCACCTGCCGCGTGGACACGTCCAGCTCGACCGGCGGCAATTCCTGGGTACTGCGACTTCTGTTCAGAAGCACCGCTAACCGCAGAATGACGGTAAGCCTGAGGGCTGCCTGCTGCCAGCCGGCAGACATCTCGCTGCAGTAGTCGAGGTCCAGCGCGCCACGCTGGTTGCGAATCATGAACGCAAGAATTCGTTGCTCGTTGCGTGGGAATCCCGGCATATCGGCATTTGCCACGATGTAGGCGCCGTGCTTGTTGAACCCCCCGTGAGCGATATCCAGCCCTATTTCATGAAGTCGCGCTGCCCACCCAAGCAGGCTGGCCGCCATCGGGGAGTCCAGATCCCAGCGAGTCGCACATTGCCGAAATAACATTGCGGCGGTTTCGGCAACGCGATCCGCCTGCGCCTGGTCGACATGAAAGCGCCTGGTGAATGCAATGACACTTCGCTCGCGTGCATCTTCATGTCGCAATCGGCCAAGTGATTCGTACAGCAGGCCTTCGCGAAGCGCACCGTCAGAAACGCGCAGGCGATCAACGCGTAACACTGTCAACAGTTCAATAAGAATTCCCAGGCCGCCGGGCCACACCTGCGCCCGGCGATCCGACAAACCCGGCAGTGAAATATCGGAGATTCGGTCGAACTTCAGAACACGCGAAATGAGCGCTTCAACGGCCGCCTGCGTCAGATCGTTCGATTCAATGATGCCCAGTTCCCGGGCGACGGTTTCGCTTGCACGTATTGTTCCTGACGTGCCGGTCGCTTCCAGGTTGAGTGAATCCCTGAAGAATGCCTTGACCGGTCGCAGTTTCAGCCGCGCAGCAATGCGCGCGTCCGCAAACGCCTTCTCATTGATGATACCGTCCACAAAATAAGCTTCAGTCATCGCAACGCAGCCCATTTGCAGGCTTTCCAGCGCTTTGGGCTTACGGCCCTGACCCAGGATCAGCTCAGTACTGCCGCCGCCTATGTCGAGGACCAATCGCAGACCTTCCGGTGCCGGCATGCTGTGAGTCACCCCCTCATAAATCAGGCGCGCCTCCTCGATTCCGGAAATAACTTCAATAGGATGTCCCAGCGCTTGCTGCGCTTCGTCGCGAAACTTTCGGCTATCGCGGGCTCGTCTTAATGCGCTGGTGCCGGCCGCGCGTACATTGGCCGCTTTCATGTCGTGCAGACGCTCACCGAAACGTGACAAGCAGTCCAGTGCGCGTTGTCGCGCGGCGGGGCTAAGATCACCGTTCCTGGTCAGGCCTTCAGAGAGCCGAACGGTTTCACGCAGTCGATCCAGAATAGTGAGCTGCCCCTGGCGCAACTCACCGACAATCATGTGAAAACTGTTTGAACCGAGGTCAACAGCGGCAATGACTTCAGATGCAGCTTCGTTAGCTGCTGCTTGCATGTGTTCCTCAGGGAGTGAACGACTGACCGCAGCCGCAGGTAGTGGCTGCGTTCGGATTTCGTATTACGAACTGTGCGCCCTGCAGATCTTCCTTGTAGTCGATCTCGGCACCCATCAAATATTGCACGCTCATTGGGTCAACAAGCAGGGTTACACCCTTGTTTTCTACGCTGCTGTCGCCCTCTTCGATTTTTTCATCGAAGGTGAAACCGTACTGAAACCCAGAACAACCACCGCCTGAAATAAAGACGCGCAGCATCAGGTCAGGATTATCTTCTTCCTGAATGAGCTCACCGACTTTTTGCGCGGCGGCATCCGTGAAAATCAAGGGCGCCGGCGCTGCGGCTGACCCGATGACTGGTATATCCGATTGCATAGGTGTTAATCCGTTGTCTGTCATTATCTAAATAATCTAGGTGGTACTGGCCACGACTGTCGCCGATGGTTTTGCCTGGTCGTCAGACTTTTCAAGTAATGGCACTTTACCTTGCGGCTGATGAACCAGCTTACCATTGATCTCAGCACCCACTTTCATTTCAATCAGATTGTAATACACATTACCTATTACGCGCGCTGTTGGGCCTAATTCCACTCGCTGACTGGCAACAACGTCCCCGCGCACGAGACCGTGGAGCACCACGAATGGCGCCGTTACGCCACCTTCGACGTTTCCGTCTTCAGATACACTCAATGCTGAATTGCTATCGGAATCTGCACTTACGTTACCTTTTATGTCGCCATCGACGTGGCATCGGCCCGAAAAATACAGATCGCCGTTGATTTTGGTGTTTCCGCCGACCAGGGTATCGACCGCCGCATTCATAGCGTCTTTTCGCCCAAACATGTTTGCTCCTAGCTTTTGCCGGTTTGCCAGAGGAAGGATTGCTTCATTCCGGCAACGGACTTGGTTCTGGATCGCACCTCTATATTGATGCGTTCTGGTGAAAATCCAACCGGCAAGATCAACTGACGATCAAAATTCTGAAAATATCGAAAGGCGAACGGCCAGCTGCTATCAGTGTCCGGCGCAGTCAAATCTTTCAGCGTGTAGGTCTTTGCCACGCCATCCTGTTCACCCTCGAACTGAACGTCCACGCTGCCTTTTACGTTGCGATCATGCTGCTTGACCTGCACCAGCACCAGTCTCAGGTTGTATTCCCGGTCCTCTTTTCCCTTGCTGACCTTGAAATCCTGAACCCTGAGACCCTTGCCACCATCTGCCGGTGAAATGATTCCCCGGTAAAATGCGATCGCATCGCGCTGTTCCTGGATCTTGTTTTCCAGGTTTCCCAGGCTCATTTCAATTTCATTGTACGCGGTGCGCTCTATGTCCCGATGTGTCTCTTGCAGCTCTATCTCCTGTTTCAGGCCCACAATTTCCTGATCCAGCTGCGCGATCCTGTTTTCGTAGGTCTTACGCTCATCCAGGGCGTCCACAACATTGAAATCCGCCTGGATCCTGCCAAATTCGAAACTCAGATAGGCCGCCAGCACAACCGCTGCCATTACAGCCAGCGTCAACACCCAGTTTCGGGCGGTTCCGTGCATTTGTACTGAAGTTTTACTTCCGGCCACAACATTCTCTATAACGCGTTTATGCCGGTATGGTACGCGGTGACCCGCACAAACAGAAGTGCGTCAGATCACGGAAATGAACATAAAAGAGGCAGGATTGCGGCCAGCCTGCAGCGGTTTTACGCCATGAAACGGCTTATTCACTGGCCCGGATCGATATCAGTTGTCGTTCGAGCGGTCATTTTTTGCCTTTGCAAGATCCTTGTCGAAAGCGTTGCGCCATCGACTCGGCCACCAGCGTGGCCGCGGCGGCAGGCCCTGTGGATATACATGCGGGCCCAGCTCGTGAAGCGCTCTGGCATAGACGCGTCGCTTGAAATAGATCACTTCGTTCACCGGCCGCCAGAATTCGACCCAGCGCCATCGATCAAATTCGGGCGTCTCACAGGCATCCAGCTGTACGTTGTCCTCGGAAGACACAAGTTTTAACATAAACCAGCGTTGTTTCTGTCCAATACATAAAGGAACGCTGCCGTGACGCATGTATTTGTCGGGTAAGCGGTATTTGAGCCACTCCGTGGTCGATCCCAGTATCTGGACGTGTTCCGATTCCAGCCCGACCTCTTCTTTCAGCTCCCGAAACATTGCCTCCTCGGCCGACTCGCCCACCATCAGCCCGCCTTGTGGAAACTGCCAGCCCTTGCTGCCGATCCGACCCGCAAGCAAAAGCTTGCCGTCCTCGTTGGACAGGATAATGCCAACGTTTGCCCGGAATCCTTCGGAGTCGATGCTGTCACTACTCATGGATTCAAATCTTGCACGATTCGATTTTCCTGTCCAGAACAAAGTGCCCGGTTCCCGCAATCGCCTGCAAGTACAGAACAGGCAAAGATTGAGGTATGTTGTGTGACCGCATTCGAGTTACACGGTGCCTGATTTGATTTCGACCCGACCGATATTGCTGTTTGTCGGGCTTGCAGCGTTCCCTGCAGTCGCGATCGCCATCGCGCTGGCGTTCGGTAGCGCCGACATTAGCCTCGAACAGACATGGCAAGCCGTCCGAGGAGCGGCGCCGGACAGCGTCCGCAGCATCGTTATGGACTTGCGTTTGCCGCGCGCGCTCACCGCGTTTGCCGTTGGTGGTCTGCTTGCGGTCGCCGGCGTATTGATGCAGGTGCTGTTACGTAATCCATTGGCTGAGCCTTATATCCTGGGCAGCTCCGGAGGTGCGGCGGTCGCCGCGTTGCTTGCCATGACGCTCGGCTGGGGCGCCATCGGTGTGGATTTTGCGGCCTTTGTAGGTGCGATTGGCGCAACATTGCTGGTGTTCTCGATTGCCAAGGGAACCGGCAGCTGGACACCCGCGCGGCTGCTGCTGACCGGTGTCGTGCTGGCGGCCGGATTTAGTGCGGTGACTACACTATTGCTGGCCCTGAGCCCCGACAAAGAGCTACGCGGCATGCTGTTCTGGCTCATGGGCGACCTGAGCTTTGCGTCCACGCCCGCCCGTTCCCTGTGGCTGCTTTTTGTTATTACCGTGTTTGGCACTGTCGCGGCGAGACACCTGAATGTTCTTGCACGAGGCGATTTGCAGGCGGCGATCGTCGGATTACCCGTTTCCGCATTCAGGCTGATTATTTTCGCCGTCACGGCATTGGCGACAGCCATTTCGGTTACTTCGGTCGGTGTGATCGGCTTCGTCGGCCTGGTTGTACCGCACATGATTCGCCTGCTCGTCGGTAGCGATCACAGAATTGTCCTTCCTGCTTCTGCCCTTGCTGGCGGAACACTACTGATTATCGCCGACACGCTGGCACGAACCATAATGTCGCCGCGACAGCTTCCGGTGGGTGCGTTGACCGCGACATTGGGCGTGCCCTTGTTCCTGATTCTTATGCGCAAAACCAGCCGCAGTAACTGATTCGCTCGCGGGTCGTGCTTGTCCCAGACTTAACGATAATTCGCCCGTTCCATAAGTTTCACCGCGTCTGCCTGGAACACGCCCGCCTGTGAGACATTCATGGGGCTTGCATCAAATTCGCCCCATGCGGCCAACCGGGCGGCTGCCTGCACGTTCGGGTTTGCCGGATATTCCGGTTTTTCGCCGACGAGGTGCCGTTGACCGGCTTCGCCCGACAGCCACTCAAGCAATGCCCTCGCACCGTCCGGGTTTCTCGCATGTCGGGTAATTCCTGCTCCGGAGACATTTATGTGTACGCCGCCGCTTTCCAACGAAGGCCAGTAAATGCTGACAGGAATATCCGCGTTTCCCCGCTGCAGCCGGCTAAAATCATTCGTGTTGACGATGCCAACCTGGCACTGCCCGGACTCGATGGCCTCCAGCACCCTGGTATCGTCGGGAAACACGCTTGTTGCCAGGTTGCCAACCCAACCGCGAACCAGTATTTCGGTTTCTCGTTCGCCCATCCGGGCAATCATCATTGCAACATGTGACTGGTTGTACACATTTTCTGACGTTGAAAGGCACAGCTTCCCCTCCCACTTATCATCTGCAAGGCCCGCATATCCGGTCAGTACCGATGGATCAACCTTGCGTGTGTCATAAACAATTGTGCGGGCATGTATGGTTAGTGCGAACCACTGGTTTTCAGGATCGCGCAAGTGACTCGGTATGTTTCTGTTCAGGACGTCCGAGTAAGCGGGTCTAAGCTCATCTTCTTCGGCCGCATACCACAGATTAGCTGCATCGACCGTCAGTAAGAGGTCTGCAGCAGTTGCTTCACCTTCGACTGTCAGTTTCCGGACAAGCGCTGGCCCGCTGTCGGTCACGTAATTAACGGGTACCCCGGTCTCCGCGGTATAGGCGTCAAAAACGGACTTGACGAGTTGCTCCTCGGCCGCCGAGTAAACAAACACCGGCGACGCAGCAGAACTGTCTGCGGTGGCGGCCTGGTCTGAGGTACCGCCGCAGGCTCCGAGAACCAACGTCCCCGCCACAGCCGTCAACACCGATAATCGAATCCAAAGCTGTCGTCCGTATTTCAGCATTTTTGTTAATTCCAGGGGGTTACTGTATTTGCTGATGCGAGTACCTGCCAGATGTCCGCGCAGCACTAGCGGCGCAACGCCATATATTCCTTGCCCTTTTCCATCAGAGCGACAAAGCCCGCTTCATCACCGCTTGCGACCAGCTGCCTGATTCTTTCAGTCGACTCGCACAATGCTTCCAACGGACCCAGCCCGAAATCGTTGAGATTCTGAATTTCGAAATACAAGTACGGGTTGTCGCGGGCCACAGCAGCCGACACCAGCAGCTGCGCGTCGAAGGTTGTTGAGGACATGGTCGCGAGCTTGGGGGCCGCTTCGCCGCTTTCCGCAAGCGCGGTGAAAAACGCGACGTTCAGGGCATGAGACAGCCCAAGCACATACGCGATAAGACGATCGTGATCGTCGAGCCCCATATCGAGTTGCTCCACCATGGTCGAAGCAAATAATTCTTTGGCATTTTCAGTGGCTTCGCTCGACCCGACATCAACAAAGATGAGGTGGCGCCCCGACAATAGCTCCGTATCGGGCCCGTACATCGGATGTAACGAGGTCACTTTGCAACCGTTGGCATTTAATGCCTCAAGTCCTGCTCGCAGCGGCGATTTCAATGAACCGATGTCGAAAACAAGTCCCTTTGGCTTCAAGCTTGCTAATGCGGTCAGAATCTCACCGGAGATAGCGAGCGGTGTAGCGACTACGATGACATCGTAGTCAACACCAGCATCCCGCCAGTCCGTGAAACAACCGGCACCTGTTTCCAGGCTGGGATCTGCTATGTCTGTGTCGAACGCTTGCGAACGAAAAAAGTCGGTGAACCAGCCACCCATCTTGCCGGCACCACCAATAACAAGCGCACGCTTGCCATCACCCTTGCCCTCTGCAACGACCCGGTCCTTTTCCTGGCTCGCCAGCGATGACTGAATCAGGGTACTCATGATGTCATCGGCAAGGTCGGGATCGATGTTCAGTTCTTTAGCCCGCGCACGCGCCATATCAAGCACATCTTTCTCGCGCTTGTAATCACGTGTCGCCTTGCCACTCGATCGTTTGTGCTTGCCAATCTCGCTGACAATTTGCTGACGGCGCGCGATCAGCTCCACCAGCTGGCGGTCGACGTCCGACAGGCTCGTTCTCAGGTCATCCAGGTTCATCATTTCAGGCTCACATCAGTCACAGAGCCTTTTTACAGCAGAGTGGCGAACGACGGCAAGCCCTGACGTTTTTACTTCCGGGAGATGGGTCTTGTACTTTCGTGCGAGCACCAATCATGCGACTATTTGTTGCACTGAAAAACTGACGAGGGAAAAACAAACGATGAAAACGCGTGCCGCCGTTGCCTGGGAAGCGGGTAAACCCCTGGAAATTGAAGAGATAGACCTGGAGGGACCGAAAGAAGGCGAAGTACTGCTTCGAATTGTAGCTACGGGCGTTTGCCATACAGACGCATTCACGCTCTCCGGAGAAGACCCGGAGGGTATTTTTCCCGCGGTACTCGGTCATGAAGGCGGTGCCATCGTCGAGGAAATCGGTGCTGGCGTCACGAGTCTTAAGGTCGGCGACAAGGTTATCCCCCTTTACACGCCTGAAT
>PVMS01139167.1_pt1 | contig 14187 bp, 12 predicted proteins | sample 1853461 | NCBI WGS metagenome assembly PVMS01 (sample SAMN08582032, study PRJNA380276) | Marine sediment metagenome, whole genome shotgun sequencing project. | isolation source: ocean sediment barecode stripped | collected 2017 | reverse complement strand
TTTGATTTATTCCTACTTTTTGATAGTAAAAATATATTCTCGGAAATTACAGACGAAATATTGAATAAATGCACTATTACTTGCATTCCTATGCTCAATCCTGATGGTGCTGAGAATTATACAAGGCTAAATGCCCAGGAAATAGATTTAAACCGGGATGTATTAGATAAAAAGGCTTTAGAGAGCAATATTCTATACGATATATTGCAAGAGGTTAATCCTGATTATTGCTTTAACTTACATGATCAACGTACAATTTTCAGTGTTGGGAAAGATAATAATCCGGCCACTATATCTTTTTTGGCCCCTTCGGAAAACAAGGAGCGAACAATAACTGGAGGTAGGAAAAAAACAATGGAAGTTATAATTGCCATGAACAATATGCTTCAAAAAATTATACCCAATCAAATAGGAAGATATACAGATGAATTTTATCCTACTGCTACCGGTGATAACTTTCAAAAAATGGGACATAATACAATATTAATAGAATCGGGGCATTCAAAAAACGATTACCAAAGAGAGAAGACAAGAAAATACACTTTCTTTTCATTACTTCTTGGCATTCAATACATTGCGAATAAATCTAAAAGTGATAATATAAATCCATATTTTAAAATTCCAAATAATGAAAAGAATTATTTAGATATAATTTTAAAAAAAATCACCTATAAAAAGGAGATCGTTGATATTGGAATATTATTCAAGGAAAAATTGATCGAATCCAAACTTCTTTTTATCCCGAAATTAGATAAAATAGAAAACTTGGATAATTATAATGCTAATATAATAATGCATAATCTAAATTTAACTTTTCAAAATGAAAAGGATATATTAAAATGGATAAAAAATGAAAATAATTATAAAATACCCATGAATAATTAATTTTAATTAAAGAAAATTTTAAATATTCAGTATTTATTTACGATATTTGTAAAATAAATAAACAAACAACTATGTCAAAATTCAAATTAGACGAACTAGATCACCAAATTCTTGAAGCATTAATTGAAAACGCTAGAACACCTTTTACAGATATAGCAAAAAATCTATTAGTTTCAGCGGGTACTATTCATGTGAGGGTAAAAAAAATGGAGGATGAGGGTGTAATCAAAGGATCAACTCTTAGTGTGGATTATAATAAAATGGGCTATACATTTATTGCATATGTTGGGCTTTTTGTAGAAAACTCATCAACCACCCAAAATGTTATAGAAAATGTTAGAAGAATACCGGAAGTCACAGTTGCCCATTTAACTACAGGTAAATTTTCAATTTTTTGCAAAATCCGTGCGAAAAACACTATGCATGCTAAAGATATTATTTTCAGCTTAGATCGAATAGAGGGAATTAAACGAACTGAAACTTCTATTTCATTAGAAGAAGTGATCAATGACAAAAAAAGATTGATGCATCAGATATTTAAAGAAATATCTTTTTAAAAGATAGCTAAATTTAGAGACTTTATCAGGATTATAGTATTTAATTCATAATGTGATAGTCTTTTTACAATTTTCATACTAAACTTTTTCCAAAACCATTGCAATACCTTGCCCCACTCCAATACACATTGTGCATAGTGCTTTTTCCGCATTTGAATATTGCATCTGATAATAGGCACTTGCAACAATTCTTGCACCACTCATTCCTAAAGGGTGACCCAGAGCAATTGCACCGCCTAAAGGGTTGATTCGTTGGTCATCATCTTTTAATCCCAATTCACGTGTGCAACCCAATGATTGTGCCGCAAAAGCTTCGTTCAATTCAATGATATCCATATCATCTAAACTCAGGTTTAATTTTGAAAGTAGTTTTCTGGTCGCAGGCACAGGTCCCATCCCCATAATACGGGGAGCAACTCCTGCAGTTGCCATACCTAATATCTTAGCTTTCGGTGTTAAATTGTATTTCTTCACAGCATTCGCTGAAGCCATAAGCAAGGCAGCAGCTCCGTCATTAACGCCCGACGCATTACCCGCAGTTATACTACCTTTTTCTCCTGTAATGGATCTTAAGCTACTCAATTTTTCATAAGAAGTTAAACGAAGGTGCTCGTCTTTTGACACAGTAATCGGATCTTTTTTACGTTGAGGGATGATCACAGGTACAATTTCTCTTGCCAGAGATCCGTTTTGTTGCGCTAATGCAGCTTTTTCTTGACTCCATTGTGCAAAAGCATCCTGATCTTCTCTATTTATGTTAAAATCGGTAGCAATATTTTGAGCAGTTTGAATCATACCTTCGGTACCATACATTTCATCTAGTTTCTTATTGACAAATCGCCATCCAATTGATGTATCATAAATTTTTGCGTTTCTAGAAAATGCAGTTTCCGCTTTCCCCATGACAAAAGGGGCACGAGACATACTTTCAACGCCGCCTGCAATTATAATTTCCGTTTCATCTGATTTGATTGCTCTTGCTGCAATACCAATAGCATCCATACCTGAACCACAAAGTCTGTTAATCGTTGACGCTGGAACAGATTCTGAATAACCGGCAAGCAGTGAAGACATTCTTGCAACATTCCTGTTATCTTCTCCTGCCTGGTTGGCACAGCCCATGAAAATGTCATCAATGGCAGTCCAGTCCATATCTTGATTCCTATCCATTAATGCTTTTAATGGAATGGTAGCCAGATCATCTGTTCTTACAGATGAAAGAGAACCAGCATAACGACCAACCGGAGTTCTGATTGCATCGCAAATATATACTTCATTCATAATTCTATTTTAATAAATCAATCTTGGGTTTTAATAATTTTAATCCACGTAAAAGTGCTTCTGACAACCGGTCTATATTTTTCTGTGTTAGTGTTGTAGAAAACATGCAAGCCAAAGTGTTGATCATGATAATATTCTCTTTAAGGAACAAATAGTCAAGAAGTTCAGTGACTAATGCTCTTGTTTCTTTATTTTGATATGCTTCCCTGTAGGTATTTGGAACTTTATCCTGAAAATGGAGTTTAAACATAGAACCTGCACCTGTTATACAAACCGGTACATCTGCAATTATAATGGATTCTTCGATCTGCTTTCTGGCAGTCATTGCAAGTGCATTCAAATTCAAAACAGCCTGCTCATCAAATAGTTCCATGGCAACCCTACCTGCTGTTGTGGATATTGGATTTGCAGAAAATGTCCCGGAATGAGGGTGCTTCAAAAAGGTTCCCCTGGGATCCAACACTTCCATGATTTCAGATTTCCCAGCTAAAGCTCCAATAGGAAAACCTCCTCCAATAATTTTTCCCAAAGCAGTCAGGTCTGGTTTAACTGAATAGTTACATTGTGCACCAGCATAGTTAACACGATACGAAACCACCTCATCGAAAGCCAAAATGGTCTTATTCTTTCTTGTCCAATTGTAGATAGCTTCAATAAATTCATTTGTCGCCGGGAAAAGACCTATCCGATGAGGTACAGGATCAATGAGTACGCAAGCAATTTGGTCAGCATTTTGTTCTAATATGTGGATGGTTCTTTCAATATCATTAAAAGGAAAGATCACAACATCGTCTGATATCCCTTTAGGCGTGTGCTGAACAACCGGAACAGCATTTGGTTTGTTGATATCTCCCCAATTGCTCGGATTAGCTGTTTGGCTTATTTCTGCATAATCATATGTGCCGTGATATGCTCCTTCAGCCTTGGCTAGTTTAAATTTTCCCGTGTATGCTCGCGATGCTTTGATCATGGTCATTACTGCCTCAGTACCGGAATTCATAAAACGGATTTTTTCAAACATTGGAGAACGGCTGGTTAACAGTTCTGCAAAAGCTACCTCCACCTCAGTCCCCATAGTAAAGGCAGATCCTTTTTTTAATTGATCGGTAACGGCATTGACAATGGCAGGATGCGAATGTCCATGAATCAAGGAAGCCATATTATTGGCAAAATCAAGTCGTTCTGTACCATCAATATCTTTGATATAACTGCCATTTGCACTGGCCACATAATAAGGATGAGGTTTACGAAATATCGTATTTCGACTGACACCACCAGTTAGAACTCCAACAGCGCGATCATAAATAGCTTTACTTGAGTCGCCATTTGATTTTTGTAATTTCATGACATTACAGATTTTTAATTGTGTTTTTATACTGATTCAATTTGGCTCCTGTTTGCGTTTGCAAATAGTCAAAATCTACATTGGGTGCCATTTCTCTAACAAACAATCCTTCTTTTTTAACATCAATAATGGCTAAGTTGGTATAGATACATTCAACTACTTGCTTTCCTGTAAGAGGAAACGTACATTCCTCAATGATCTTAGGATCACCATGTTTAGTAACATGCTGGGTAATCACAAATATTCTTTTTACACCGGCAACCAGATCCATGGCTCCACCTACTGCGGGAATAGCATTTTTTTTACCGGTTGACCAGTTTGCCAGATCACCTTCTTTAGAAACCTGCATAGCACCAAGTACACATATATCAATGTGCCCTCCACGTATCATTGTGAAACTATCCGCGTGATGAAAGTAGCTCGCTCCGGATATTGCAGAAACACATTTCTTTCCTGCATTCACCAATTCACGATCTTCTTCTTCTTTTGAGGGAGTCTTCCCCATTCCTAATAATCCATTTTCGGTTTGATAAATAACTTCTCTTCCTTTTGGTACAAAACCAGCTACCATTTCAGGAATACCTATTCCTAGGTTGACATAGGTACCATCAGGAATGTCTAAGGCTGCTTTTTGTGCCATTTCAGCTCGATCCCAGCCAATTTTTATATCTCTGTTTACCATGGGTATCTCATTTCATTAGCTACCAATTCAGATTCATTGGCAGGATTTTTAATTTCAATAACTTTCTTTACGAATATTCCGGGAGTAACAACAACTTCGGGATCAATTTGACCGGCTTCAACAATATTTTTCGCTTGAACAATAGTAACCTTTGCAGCAGTACACATAATCGGACCAAAATTTCTGGCTGTGGCATGATAGAGCAAATTACCATATCTGTCTGCAACAGCACATTTTACCAACGAAAAGTCGGCTTTGATTCCATATTCTAATACATATTCAATTCCGCTAAAAATTCGGGATTCTTTGCCTTCCGCAAGAGGAGTATTAACAGATGCGGGTGTGTAAAAAGCCGGTATTCCAGCTCCACCTGCTCTTATTCTTTCAGCCAATGTTCCCTGGGGAACCAGTTCAAGTTCAATTTCACCGGCGCTATACAATTCCGGAAAAACCGTTGAATTTGCAGTCCGTGGAAACGAACATATCATTTTTTTAACCTGTTTATTTGCAATTAGTGCAGCCAGTCCAACATTTCCACTACCTGTATTATTGCTCACCACAGTAAGGTTTTTTGCACCTTGGTCAATCAATGCGTGAATTAGTTCAATAGGGCTACCGGCTTCACCAAAACCACCTATCATAACTGTTGCACCATCATAAATTTCGCTAACTGTTTCAGATAAGGAAATAACTTGTTTATTGATCATTTTTGTAATTAATATTGGTTAGAGTTCAAATATTTCACGATTGCTTGTGAGTTTCATTACTAACACTACTTGTCGATTTCATTGACTCGGCAAATAATCCAGCTTCATCGAAAATTACCCGATCTTCGTATCCACTAAACCATATGGCTTCAGGGTTTCTTCCCACAATAGATACTTGCCCTTTATTTGATGCATCTGCAGCACCACGTAACAATTTAAAGATTACTACACCATTTTCAGTACCGGGTACACCTGGCATTGGCTTATTGGTTACAGCAACCACTTCTGTTTTTCCAAGATAATGTGTAATAGATAATCTGGCACTTGCCTCAACCCCTGATAATCCCTTTTGAGAATCATTTAATAAATTCCATGCATCTTCTATGGTAAGATTAAAGGCCTTGTGACCAATAATATCACGCCCACAGAAAAAATAATGATTGTTGATACGATTTCGCTTTAACTCACGCTGCATAATTCGGATAGCATCTGGATCATGGTTAACACCTTTAATAAATGGTGCCTGATTTTCAATGGTAATAAATTTTCGGCTTGCCAGTTGTTTAACTGCCCTCTTCGTACTTTCTATCCATATTAAGCCACCTTCTGGATCTTCCATGTAATTTCCCTTTTCATCTTTTTGCAAAAACTCATCAGGATGATTAAAATGCACCATTATTCTTAACTGTACTTCAGGGTATATGGCATGCCAGTCATCCACCATATTAAAAAAGGTATGGTCGAATCGATCCGGATAAAAAGCCAATTCTTTGGTTCCAAGCCGAATGCTATCAATACCAGCATCAGCAAGTGCCGAAAACCACTCGGCCAATTTTTTATTGGTGAGCACCATGGGATCACCACCTGACATTAAAATTTCTCTTAGTTTTTCACGATTCGTTTTAGGATGCCTTCCTCCATTTTCTGCTACAATTCTATTGTGATTTAAGATATAATCAACCAGCTCAGGTATGTTCGCCAAACCCTTAGAAGCAACCGTGCCATCTTCTCTAATAATTTCCTTTTTTGCGATTAGCTCTTCCCTGTAGCAAAACCGGCAATGTGCTGAACACGTATTAGTCACATAGATCAGTCCTAATTCATATTTATGAATTAGACCTTCCAAAGGGCTGTATGTCATCTGTTTACCGGGATCAGGAGCACCTTCAAGATCGAAAGTTTCTTTAGGACTGGCTTTAACCAAGGTTCGTATGGCTTTACTATTTTTAGCAATTTGAAAGTAATGATTAGTGATTTTTACAGGCATTCGAGCTTCAACATCTTGATTTGTATCTTTAAGGTCAATTAACTCTTGCAATTCTTCTTGTGAATAGAACCCTTGCATTTCTTCCGGTACTTTGTTATTTATAAATCTTTTGAGGCCCATCACAATTTCACGATTGTACCTCCCGTTTTCAACTTTATCTAAAAACGCCTTTGCTTTTTTTGTTGGTTGATAATTTTCTTGAGCTGTCATTGCAATTGTTTTTATATCTTAATTAGTATTAGTTTGTTATTAATTTTTGTTTGGAGTTATAATCCATAGTATTTCAGCTTCTTTACTGCTAATATTCTTGAATAAGTGGGAATTACTTGAATTAAAATAAAACCCATCTCCTTCATTTAAACTGTATTGTTGTTCATTTATTACTACTTCAAAACTTCCTTTAAGGACAAAACAAAACTCCTGACCAGGATAATTACTGGTCATAATTCCTTTAGAATCTGAATTTATATTGAATTGAATTATATAAGGTTCTATTTGCTTTGACGGATTATGATAGGACAACAAATGTAAACTGGTTCCGTTTTTATTTTCTTTTACAAATCTTCTTTCGCTCGATTTTACTAAAGGATGCTGAACCAGGTTTTCATTTTCTCCAATTAATTCACCAACTGTGGTTTGAAGAGCTACTGCAACTTTTTTTAATGTTACAATTGACGGGAAGGCTTTGCCTCTTTCTATTTGAGAGATTAAGCTAGAAGTTACACCAATCTTCATGGATAATTCTTTGACCTGCAAGCCAAGATTTTCTCTTTTTTTCTTGATCCTTTTACCCATTTGATCCATAAACGAGATATTGGTGTTGTTGTTTAAATAAATTAAATAAGATTTTACAATATTAAATATAATTTAATTATTAAGCAATTTTTTCACATAATTTTAAATTTGTTTTTCCGACAGTATTCTTTTTGCTAATAACATTATTATTACATTTACCCTTGTTATTTACTATCAAAAAAATCAAATAAATATTACATGCAATTTTCTATTAGTGATTTGCGTAAATCGAAATTACTTGATTTATATAAAGCTATGCTTTTACCCAGAATGATAGAGGAAAAGATGTTGATCTTACTTCGACAAGGGAAAATATCAAAATGGTTTTCGGGTATTGGTCAGGAAGCAATTTCGGTTGGCGTAACCTTATCTTTGGAAGAAGATGAATATATTTTACCAATGCATAGAAATTTAGGGGTATTTACTTGTCGTAAAATCCCATTGCACAGATTGTTTTCACAATGGCAAGGTAAAGCCAGTGGTTTTTCTAAAGGTAGAGAGCGATCTTTTCACTTTGGTACACAAGAATTTAATATCATTGGGATGATCTCTCATTTAGGCCCTCAACTCGGTGTTGCAGATGGTATTGCCCTGGCAAATAAACTTCAAGGAAATGGTAAGGTAACTGCCGTGTTCACTGGTGAAGGAGGTACAAGTGAAGGTGATTTTCATGAGGCTTTGAATGTGGCTTCGGTATGGGATTTGCCAGTAATATTTTGTGTTGAAAATAACGGATATGGCTTATCAACACCCTCCGAAGAACAGTTTAAATGTAAAAACATTGCTGATAAAGGTGTTGGTTATGGTATGGAAACCCATATTATTGATGGTAATAATATAATTGAGGTCTATACTAAAATTAGTAAAATAGCTAATGATATTCGTAAGAATCCACATCCCGTTTTGATCGAGTTCAAAACATTTAGAATGCGTGGACATGAAGAGGCCAGTGGCAATAAATATATTCCAAAGGAGTTGATAAATACATGGGGCAAAAAAGATCCGCTGGAAAATTTTCAAGAGTTTTTAATAAACGAAAATATTTTAACACAAGAACTGGAAGTTGAAATTAAAAAGGAAATTGTTCATAAAATAAGTGATAATTTAAAGATTGCTTTTGATGAGAGTGAAATACAATTTGATTTAAATAATGAATTAAGTGATGTATTTCAAGATTTTGATTATCAAGAGGTAATAGCGAATGATAAAATATCAAAAATAAGATTGGTCGATGCAATTTCCAAGGGATTGTATCAGGCGATGGAACGTCATGATGATCTGATTATTATGGGTCAGGATATAGCAGAATATGGTGGTGTATTTAAAATTACAGAAGGATTTTTAGATAAATTTGGTAAAGAAAGAATTAGAAACACGCCTATTTGTGAATCCTCAATTATTGAGGCGGCCTATGGATTATCAATTAGTGGAATGAAATCAGTTGTTGAATTACAATTTTCTGATTTTATAACATCCGGGTTTAACCCGGTAATAAACCTTTTGGCGAAATCGTATTATCGATGGGGGCAAAATGCTAATGTTGTTTTAAGAATGCCCTGTGGGGCCGGAGTTGGAGCCGGACCCTTTCACAGTCAAACTAATGAGGCCTGGTTTACGAAAACACCAGGTTTAAAAGTTGTCTACCCGGCTTTTCCATATGATGCGAAAGGATTGTTGGCTACGGCAATTGAAGATCCAAATCCCGTACTATTTTTTGAGCATAAAGGATTATACAGATCCATTTACCAGGAAGTTCCTGACGAATATTACACCCTTCCCTTCGGCAAGGCCTCTTTGTTACAAACCGGGAATGACATTAGCATAATTACTTATGGAGCAGGAGTACACTGGGCATTGGAGACCATCAATAATGAAAATATCAGTGCTGATATTATTGATCTGCGTACCCTGCAACCTTTAGATACGGAGGCAATCTATGGTTCTGTAAAAAAAACAGGAAAAGTTATTATTTTACAAGAAGATACCATGTTTGGAGGTATTGCTTCTGATATTTCAGCTTTAATTACAGAAAATTGTTTTGAATATCTGGATGCGCCTGTAAAAAGAGTTGCTTCACTGGATATGCCAATTCCATTTGCCAAAGCTTTAGAAGATAATTTTTTACCAAAAGAAAGATTGAAAACCGTTTTAACTGAAATATTAAATTATTAAAATAGAAATATTTTCTTTAAATTTGGTTTCCTTTATTAACTAAAACTATATAAATAATGAAAAAATATCTTTACATCGTATTGGCATTTTTAATCTTTTCCTGCTCCTCAACAAAAACGGGGAGTGAAACTACAGTGAAAATGAGTAAAAAAACCCTTAAAGGTACATGGCAAGTAACTAATATTAGATTTGTTGGCGATAAAGGACTTTACAAAGCCAATATGTTTGATATTGCCGATTCGGCTTGTTTTAATGGTAGTGAGTGGGTTTTTATACCAAATAATGGTTCGGGTAAATTTACAATTAACAATTCTGCACACTGTGAAGCTCTTGCAACCAGAATACATTGGTCATTTTTTGAACCCGGAGACGGCACTTACCAATTTCAATTCAAATATGTTGATGAAAAAAATAAACCTATCGATTCGGCCAATAGGGGGTATCGTTCAACAATTGATCATTTAGAAGCTAATACTATGACCATGAGAGTTGCAACTACCTATGAAGGCAATCCGTTTGATGTGATAATGACCTTTACAAAAATATCGGAAGATTTTGCCATTTAAATTAATGTTCAATAATAATAGTTAAATTCAATATGAAAAAAATTACTAGTATCACCTTAATTTTTGCAATAGTTCTATCTTTTGGTATCAGTTGCACTGCAATTCAAAATTCGAATAATACACAAAAAGGTGCTGGTATAGGAGTTGCTGCAGGAGCTATAGTTGGCGGATTGATCGGAGGAAATATTGGAGGTGCTTTAATAGGTGCTGCAATTGGTGGGGCAGCTGGAGGACTTATCGGAAACAATATGGATAAGCAGGCCAATAAAATTGAACAAGCAGTACCCGGTGCAGAAGTTAGAAGAGTGGGCGAAGGGATCCAGGTAGTTTTTGATGACAAAAGCGGTGTTACTTTTGCTTTTAACAGTGCCGATCTGACTGCTGATGCAACCAAAAATTTAGATGCTATTGCTGAAGTGTTCATTGAATTTCCTGATACGGATCTTATGATTGAAGGACATACTGACAGTGTTGGCAATGAGGATTATAACATGAAATTATCCAAAAAAAGAGCCCAGTCAGTAGTTAATTATTTAAAATCCAAAGGTGTTGCAAACAGTCGTTTCAGTGTGGAGGCTTTCGGAGAATCCAGACCCAGATTTGATAATGCTACTAAAGAAGGACAGGCTAAAAATAGAAGAGTGGAAATAGGTATAGCTGCTAATCAACAAATGATAGAAGATGCAAAAACTCAGGCTAATTAATTAACCAAACCTGTTTTTACATTAAAACCGAGTTAATAGCTCGGTTTTTTTATTTTTATCTGATTCTATTGACTTCCAATTAATTAATTTTCAAATTTTTAAATTCGTCAAATTCCATTATCGTTTTATTGTTTTTTGTTTTTATTCAATTCATTGTAGTTTGAAATGTTAAATTAATATTAAAACCAACATTTTGCTATGTATCTTGTGTTAAATTGGTTAGAAAGTTTCTTTTTTTTATTTAAATTGCTCAAACATGTGTTTGGATCAGAAAGATCGATTCAACAGGATGAAAAAAATTAATAACTAAATAATCTCTCATGTCAAAGTTTAATTTAAAAATTAACGGTCAAACTCATTCGGTAGAAGTAAGTTCTGACACGCCAATCCTTTGGGTACTTCGTGACCACCTCAACCTTTTAGGTACTAAATTTGGTTGTGGTGTGGGTCTGTGCGGAGCCTGTACTATACATCTTGATGGTGAACCGGTTAAGAGCTGTTCATTAACCCTGGAACAAATAGAAGGAAAATCTATAACTACAATTGAAGGATTGTCTGAATATGGCACACATCCGGTACAAGAAGCATGGAAAGAAATTGATGTTCCGCAATGTGGATATTGCCAAGCCGGTCAAATAATGACAGCTACGGCTTTTTTAAATAAAAATCCAGACCCAACCGGGCAGGAAATCAGAGATGCGATGCATGGTAATATTTGCAGATGTGCATCTTACAATCGTATAGAAATTGCAGTAGCCAAAGCTGCTGAAAAATTAAGTTAACCAATAATCTTTGTAAAAATGAATAAAATAAATTCTACAATAGACAGAAGATCTTTTCTAAAAGTATCCGCTTTGACCAGTGGTGGAATGATTATTGGTTTTAACATGTTTACGGCTTGTAAACCTGCTATTGAGCCACCAACAGACCTTTCAAAATTAAACTTTAACGACTTTAATGCATTTATAAAAATAGCGGATAACGGAGTTGTAACCATATTCGCACCAAACCCTGAAATTGGACAGGGTGTAAAAACATCCATGCCAATGATCATAGCTGAAGAGTTAGATGTTGAATGGAAAAATGTGCATGTAGTTCAAGGCGGTTTAGATACAGATGTGTTTCAAAGACAAGTTGCAGGTGGTAGCCAATCCATCAGACATGGCTGGGAACCATTACGTCAAACCGGTGCTACGGCAAAACAAATGTTAGTTAATGCGGCTGCAGCCAGATGGGGTGTAGATGCAGCAGAATGCAGTGTAAAAAATGGAGTAATATCAAATAGTAAAGGAGAATTATTAGGATATGGAGATGTAGTTCTTGAGGCTGCTGCCTTAGAAGTCCCAAAAGATGTAAAATTAAAAGATCCGAAAGATTATACCATTATAGGGCAAAAAATTCAAAATGTAGATGTTGATGAGATTGTAACGGGCAAACCTTTATTTGGAATAGATTTTAAACGGGAAGGAATGTTATATGCTTCTGTTTTAAGACCTCCGGCTTTTGGCCAGAAATTAATATCCTTTGAAGATGCTGATGCAAGATCGAATGAAGGAGTCGTTGATATTTTTCAATTTGGTGATAAAATTGCAGTACTGGCAAACAGTACTTGGGAGGCAATGCGAGCTAAAAAGGCTTTAAATGCGAAATGGGAAGAAGATACTAAACTCGAGAGTACTGAGGATCATGATAAAATCCTTATAGATCTGTTAAACGGTAAGGAGTTAACAACTTTGAGATCTGACGGAAATGTAAAAAAAGCTTTTGCCTCTGCCGATAAAGTGGTAGAACGTTTATATGAATCGCCGTTTCTTCCGCATAACTGCCTGGAACCAATGAATTTTTTCGCCAATGTAACAGATGAAAAAGTTGAGTTGGTAGGACCAATTCAAACACCGAAATGGACTGCAGATAGGATTGCAAAAAAATTGGACAGAGATATTAAAGATATCACCTTAGAAATGACCCGAATGGGTGGCGGATATGGTAGAAGATTGTATGGAGATTTTGCGCTGGAAGCAGCTGAAATTTCAAGTATTGCAAAAAAACCTGTTCAAGTGATTTTCTCAAGAGAAGATGACATGGCCGACGGAATTTATAGAATGGCGATTAAATACAAGATAAGTGCTGCTATTAAGGATAATAAAGTTGTTGGATACCACTTAAAAGAAGCGGCTGTTAATAGTGGAATGTACGATCTTGTACCTAACTTTTTTCCGGCTGGAGCTATTGAAAATTATCAGGTTGATTCCGGAAGTTATAAAAGTAATATAACTACAGGTGCCTGGCGGGCACCTTACACTAACTTTCTGGCCTTCGCCGAACAAAGTTTTTTTGATGAATTAGCCGAAACAATGGGTGTTGACCGGATACAATTACGTTTAGATCTTCTGCAAAATGTGAAAGGAAATACAGATGAAAAAATCCAATATTCTGCAGAAAGAATGGAAAATGTGATTCATAAGGCTGTAGAAAAATCGAATTGGGGAAATGTAGCCGATGGTGTTTTTCAAGGGTTCTCGGCGTATTATTGCCACAATACTCATGTTGCTGAAGTTGCAGATGTAGTAATGGAGGCGGGTGTTCCCGTTCTAAAAAAAATAACATGTGTTATTGACTGTGGTATTGTTGTTAACCCTTTAGGTGCTCTGAATCAGGTAGAAGGGGGTGTAATTGATGGAATTGGCCATGCAATGTACGGTAAATTAGATTTTAAAAATGGTGTGCCACAATCAGTAAATTTTGATACTTATCGTTTGATAAGAATGAATGAAACTCCTAAGGTTGAAACTCATTTTATTAAAAGTAGTATCGCACCAACCGGTCTCGGGGAACCAGCCTTACCACCTGCAGGTGCTGCCCTGGCTAACGCAATCAAGGCCGCTACAGGGGTAAGATTGACCAAACAACCATTTATTCAAAACAAGGAGGTATTCGGATAAATTATAAAATTTTGTTTTTTAAAAAAATGTACTTATTGAAAATTGAAGCAATTAATTTGGAAAATATAATATGACACACGAGTTTAAAAATTTGATACAAGGGTATCAAAATGCAAAGCATATAGGGCTGAAAACTGTAATTGCCACAGTAGTAGCTTTAGACAGTTCAGAGTACAAAAGACAAGGTGTAAGAATGTTGATCAATGAAATCGGGCATATGACAGGAGAGGTAAGTGGAGGATGTGTTGAAAAAAGAGATCTTAAAACAATCTGGCTCAGTATTT
>PVMS01126290.1_pt1 | contig 14188 bp, 13 predicted proteins | sample 1853461 | NCBI WGS metagenome assembly PVMS01 (sample SAMN08582032, study PRJNA380276) | Marine sediment metagenome, whole genome shotgun sequencing project. | isolation source: ocean sediment barecode stripped | collected 2017 | reverse complement strand
TGCCAATTTTGGTGCGGAATTAGCTATTGTTTCGATGCTGCCTATGTTTTTCTATCAAGTTTTCAGCACCCTGTTGAACTCAAACAATGAGAGAATAGTAACTCTTGAAATGGCCGGTCTGATCGCAGGTTCTTTTGCCGTTATCAATTTAATAGCCAGGCCGTTAGGGGGACTAATTTCAGATAAAATGGGCAACAGAAAAAAAACCATGTTACTATATATGTTAGGTATAGTCGTCGGATTTTTCCTAATGGCTATAATTTCACAATATGGCCCCGTTGATGGTGCCGGTGAAACCACATTAGTTCCACTCTATAATACAGTGACCTGGTTGATCATCTCGATATTGATTACCATGTTTGCTTCGTTTTTTGTACAAGGTGCGGAAGGTGCAACATTTGCCATGATCCCTACAATCAAAAGAGACATGACAGGTCGAATTGCCGGTATGGCGGGTGCTTATGGCAATGTAGGTGCCGTATTCTATCTGTTTTTATATACTATGACAGATGAAAAAACTTTCTTGTATATACTTTCTGCAGGAGCATTTGTCAGCTTGGTTTACATATTACTTGCCTTAAAAGAACCTGAAGGTGCTTTTGAAGATCATTTATAATATTATGTTTTAAAACTTATTATCATGGGGAAAATTAATATTAAAGATTGGAATGTCGAGGATGAATCATTTTGGAATTCCAAAGGAAGAAAAATTGCCAATAGAAACCTCTGGTCCTCTATTCCCGCATTACTGCTTGCATTTTCGATATGGATCATGTGGGGTGTCCTAGTGAAGTACATGAAAGAATTTGGTTTCACTTTCGGAATGGTTGAAGGACTTGTACAAGGTTCTGAAGAATATATAGCAAAATTAAAGGAAATAAATAGTCTGTATTATACTTTACCCGCGATAGCAGGTTTGTCTGGTGCAACCTTGAGACTTCCTAACTCCTTCTTAATTTCATTAGGTGGCGGCAGGAATGTAATTTTTGTCACCACAGCCCTCTTGCTAATTCCTGCCATAGGTACGGGAATAGCACTAAGTGACATCAGCACTTCTTATATGTTCTTCGCGGCAATGGCATTGCTTTCCGGATTTGGCGGTGGTAATTTTGCTTCCTCGATGAGTAATATCAGCTTCTTTTTTCCTAAAAAAATTCAGGGTTATGCTTTAGGTATGAATGCCGGACTTGGCAACCTAGGAGTTGGTGTGATGCAGAAAGTCATTCCACTGGCTGTAACCCTTTCCTTATTCGGAGGTACTGCCGGTTCTATTGCGACTGCAAAAGGTGCCCCCTTTGAAGGCTTACAAAATGCCGCGTGGGTATGGGTACCATTGATAGCCTTAGCAACCTTAGGCGCATTCTTCGGGATGAATAATGTATCTACCGGAACACCTAGTTTACCTAATACTGCCAAAGGTGTTTCCAAAACACTGTATATGGTCATGCTGGGCTTAATTGCAGCTGCAGTAGGAGCCTATTTGCTCATAGGCCTTCCATGGGGAGACTGGGGAATGAAAAATGCTGCCATGTGGATAGTGCTACCGGTTGTTGTCATTCTTTCTGTTTTTCTTATGAAAGTCGCTACTCCAAGAGAGATAAAGCAAAATCTAAAAAAACAATTCTCAATACTCGGTGATAAGCACAATTGGATAATGACCATCATTTATGTGATGACCTTTGGTTCCTTTATTGGATATTCAATGGTGTTTCCTAAATTGGCGCAGGATATCTTTGTTTACTCAAACTCCTTAGATCCGGAATGGATAAACCCCAACGCTCCTAATATTATGTTATGGGCATTCATAGGGCCTGTAATTGGAGCCTTGATAAGACCACTTGGAGGAATTCTTTCGGATAAAGTAAATAGTGGTTCCAAAGTGACAATGTGGAGTACAATTTTTCAAATTCTGGCAGCATTAGCTGTTGCTTATTTTGTGCTTCAGGCTAAAGGAACCGAAACTCCAGAACAATATTGGTGGCCTTTCTTTACCGCATTCATGGTCTTATTTTTAACCACCGGAATAGGTAATGGATCTACTTTTAGAAGTATTCCTTACATTTTCTCGAAAGAGAAAGCAGGACCTGTATTAGGTTGGACCTCAGCTATAGCGGCTTATGGCGCCTTTATTATTCCTAAAGTATTTGGGCAACAGGTTGAGGCCGGACACGCAGAATATGCTCTATATGGATTCGCTATTTATTATTTTATCTGTTTAATACTCAATTGGTGGTATTATCTGGGACCAAAAAGAGAATTTGACAAACCTTAACGCCTTTCAGTTTTAATATTAATAATAATATAATTGACTAAAAATGGAATTAGATCTAAAGAATTTAAACAAACTTGATCCTTTAAAGAGAATGGTGGAACGTCAGGAAGAAACTAAAGAGTTCTCTCCTATGGATCCACCGGATGCTTTTCAACCACCGGCATTAGACGAGGTGAAATACGAGGATATGCATCCCCTGATCCAATCTTTAATGGATGAACATAAAGCCTGCCATGAAGTGATAAGTGCTTTTGAAACTACACTGAATTCCCTTCATACAGATGGATTTTCAAAAAACACTTTGGAAGGTATCAACGATTTCTTTTCCTTTTTTGATGACTCTATTATCGAACATAATAGAAAAGAAGATGATACTGTTTTTGCCGAATTAAATACCATCCTTCATGAAAAGGAAGAATTTAGTACCGGAACAGAAAAGACCGTGGTCGATCTTATGGAAGACGATCATATAAAAATGCTACAACTAGCCGCTATTTCGTTTAATCTATTTGGTTTGATCACCCGTATTCCGGACGAAAGTTCAGGTATGGTTATTTTAGATCTGGCTGTCGAACAGTCGAAAGCTTTGATCGAAATGCTTAAACTTCATATTTTTAGAGAAGATAATGTTGTTTTTCCAATTGCGAACAAGTATTTGTCGACTAAAGTACTAGACGCGCTTCATGAATAAGATAGACAACTGAATTTTAGACTGCCTAATCGATAAAGTCCGTATCACTACCCTTCAGGTGACATGGTATTAATTATCTAATGATCTTTTCTGAAATCATTTCGAAAATACTTAATTTCTATCCTTGATATTTAAGCATTACTTTTTTATTCGCTCACTTTTTGTACCTTTTCAGAAAGAAATATTCCATGAAAAAAATAGGCATTCTGCTTCTTGGATTCACCCTATTTGTTGCCTGTAAACAACAGAAGGATAATGATAATGTGGCCCTTAATACGGAAGAAAAACGAAGCTACACCATCGAAACCGTGGTGAAAAACCTCAGCAATCCCTGGGGTATGACATGGTTACCGGACGGTAGTATGTTGATCACAGAAAAAAGTGGAGATCTTATCCATTTCAAAAATGGGAACAAAACGTTTATCGAAAATGTCCCCGACGTTTATATTCGTGGTCAGGGTGGCTTTTTGGATATTGAACTCCATCCCAACTATACCGAGAATGGCTGGATCTATATGACCCTCAATAGTAGTGAAGGTGATGGTAAAGGTGGTAATACCAAGCTTATTCGGGCTAAATTGGATGATAAAAGGCTCACTGATATCGAAACCCTGTACAAAGCCGAACCTAATAGCACTACAGGGCGACATTTTGGTTCCCGCATAGAATTTGACAATGATGGCTTTCTTTATTTTTCGATAGGTGATCGGGGTGATAGGGATGTAAATCCACAGGATATTACACGAGATTGTGGTAAGATCTATCGTCTCAATGATGATGGAACCGTTCCGTCGGATAATCCGTTTGTGAATGTGCCCAATGCTAAGAAGGCGATCTATTCATATGGACATAGAAATCCGCAAGGAATAGTAAAACATCCCAAAACCGGTAAGATCTGGACACACGAACACGGGCCAAAAGGTGGAGATGAGATCAATATCATTAAAAAAGGAGCCAATTATGGTTGGCCCGTTATCTCCTACGGAATTAATTATAGCGGCAGCAAATTCACCGAAGAAACCGCCCTTCCTGGTATGGAACAACCAGTTTATTACTGGGTCCCCTCTATCGCTCCTTGCGGAATGGACTTTGTCACAGGTGATAAATACCCTGATTGGGAGGGTCATCTTCTCGTGGGATCCTTAAAATTCGGTTATGTGGAATTGGTGAAATTGAAGGGAGAAACAGTCATTGGTCGAGAAAAAATAGCCGAAGACGTAGGTCGTGTACGTAATGTGAAAATGGGGCCCGACGATTATATTTATATCGCTGTAGAAGGCCACGGTATTGTACGACTTATCCCAAAATAAGATGAATAAATTGGTTATTCTCTTCTTATTTTTGATCGCATTCGAAGGCTACAATCTGGCTTCAGAAAAAAAAGACAGTTATACTATTATTCAGAATACTACTTCTCACATACGACAAAATGAGCTGGAAAAAAGCATATTACGCGGCGAAGATATCTACCAGGATTTTTGTAGAGAATGTCACCGCTCCAAAGGAAAAGGTTTTGGTAATAAATATCCGCCATTAGCAGGATCGGATTTTTTGATGAATTATCGCATTCAAAGCATTCGCATCGTTAAATATGGTCGGCAAGGCGAAATAGTTGTGAATGGGAAGACCTATAACAACCTGATGGAACCTTTGGGATTGGAAAATGATGAGATCGCCGATGTTATGAACTACATAATGAATTCCTGGGATAACACTCAGGACAAAATGGTGACCCCGGAAGAAGTTACGGCTGTTGAAAAATAAAAAACTACTGCACCTGTTAAAAGCGGAATCTCATTACCTTTGTAAAAACTCGAGATCTATGCTCATCATTGGCATCGCCGGCGGCACCGGTAGCGGTAAAACTACAGTTGTTCAACAAATTGTTGAAGAACTTCCTCCAAACGAAGTCTGCGTAATTTCACAAGATTCCTACTATAAGGATACCAGTGAAATGACCTATGACGAACGGGTTCGAATTAATTTTGACCATCCAAAAGCCATCGACTTCAATTTATTGGTCGATCACTTAAAAGAACTTCGAAGTGGAAGTACCATCGACCAACCGGTCTATTCATTTGTGGATCATAATAGAACCTCGGAAACAATTATCACCAAACCTAAAAAAGTGATCATAGTAGAGGGGATCCTTATATTAACGCATCCTGAAATACGGGAAATGTTCGACTTAAAAATATTTGTACACGCCGATAGTGACGAGCGCCTCATAAGACGCCTCAAAAGGGATATGACGGAACGGGGACGTGATTTGAATGAAGTTTTGATCCGGTATCAAACCAACTTAAAACCCATGCACGATGAGTTTATTGAACCGACTAAGGAGTTTGCCGATATTATTATACCCAACAATAGATACAATACGGTTGCAGTTGAGATGATACGGAATATAATCCACCAAAGATTAACATAAACTGTAGCTGTGAAAATTTCAGAGATCAAACAAAAAAAGTGGTTTAGAATACTGGGCAATAAATATATGCTCATATTCGTACTTTTCCTGGTTTGGATGGTCTTTTTTGATACGAATTCTTATTTCATTCACAAAGAATTGAACGAAGACGTGAATGCACTGGAGGAAACCAAAGAATTTTATAACGAAGAAATCGTAAAAGACAAGGCATTCATCGAAAAGATGAAAGACAGTGATGAAGTAGAAAAATATGCCCGTGAAAAATACTACCTGAAGAAGGAAAAAGAAGATATCTACATCATCGAACACGAGGACAGTTTAAAATCGAAAGAAAAGAATGAGTGATTTTTTGTTTAATGAATTTGACGAAGTTTCTGCCAAACAATGGAAACAAAAAATACAAGTCGACTTACAAGGTGCAGACTATAACGAAACTCTCGTTTGGCAAAGCCCCGAAGGCCTTGACGTGAAACCATTCTATCACAGGGACAATTTTGATGCTTCCTTCCCTCCCATTCCCGGACAGCCCGATGATTGGCGTATTGCACAATCTATTTTTATAGATGACGAGGTAATTGCGAATAAATTGGCTTTGGATGCCATCGAACGAGGTGCGGAGGCCCTATATTTTACTTCCGCTTCGGAATTTAATATGGAAAGACTCTTTCAAGAATTTCCTTTCGAAAAGGCAAGTATTCATTTCAACTTTCAATTTTTGAACGAAGACTATATCCGGAAACTCATTCGCTTCCTTTCTGACGGGACGGACGGCAATAAGGGAAATAACGCTTCTGTCTATTATAATATCGATATCCTCGGAAATTTTGCTCGCAGTGGTAACTGGTTTTATAATTTTAAAGAAGATCATGAAATACTGGAAAGTATAGTTTTGGCCTATCCTTCCGAAGCGATCGTAAGTACAGATATGACATTGTATCAAAACGCCGGCGCTAATATTGTACAGCAACTGGCATATGCCCTGGCACATACCAACGAATATTTAAATCATTTTTGTTCCGATAAATTCAGTAAAAGCAGGAACGGTAATCATGAAAACTTCAAAGTTAACTTTAAAATAGCCATAGGATCCAACTACTTTTTTGAGATCGCAAAAATTCGTGCGCTTCGTAAGTTATATGCCACACTGGCTTCAGAATATGGAGTGGTAGAAAGCTGTCATATTCATGCAACACCCTCAAAACGCAATAAAACGCTCTATGATTACAATGTAAACATGTTACGTACCACGACTGAATGCATGAGTGTTATCTTAGGTGGAGCGAATACCATAAGCAATTTTCCCTATGATGGTCTGTACCATAAAAGCAATGAATTTGGTGAGCGAATATCACGAAATCAATTGCTCATCTTAAAATCTGAAAGTTATTTTGATAAGGTCATAAATCCATCAGATGGGAGTTATTATATAGAAAGCCTTACACAGGACCTGGCCGAAAAAGCACTTACACTATTTGTAGACATCGAAAAAAATGGTGGGTTTCTTAAACAATTAAAGAACGGTACTATTCAGAAGAAAATAATAGAAAGTGCAGAAAAAGAGCAGCAATTGTTCGATACAGGTGAACTTGTTTTAGTTGGAACCAATAAATACCAAAATAATACAGACCGCCGGAAGGACGATTTGGAGTTATACCCTTTCGTAAAAAGAAATCCTCGTCAAACGGCAATTCAACCCATCATCGAAAAGCGACTTTCAGAAAAGTTGGAACAAGAACGATTGAGTCATGAGTAGAAAAAACCTACAACATATCTCATTGGAAAAGCATGAAGCACGCGTGTCCGTCCGAAGTGGAACGGTGGCGGAAAGCGTGAAGCACGAAGCAAAAAAAATTACTACAGCTGAGGATATTGATGTGAAATCAAACTATTCGGAAAAGGACATTGAAAAGTTGCATCATCTGGATTTTGCTGCAGGCATCGCTCCCAACCTTAGAGGCCCTTATGCTACCATGTATGTTCGCAGACCCTGGACGATTCGCCAATACGCAGGGTTCTCTACGGCCGAGGATAGCAATGCATTTTACCGCCGCAATCTCGCCGGGGGACAAAAAGGCTTATCGGTCGCTTTTGACCTGGCAACACATAGGGGATATGACAGTGATCACGAACGCGTAATTGGAGATGTGGGGAAGGCTGGAGTTGCTATTGACAGTGTGGAGGATATGAAGATATTGTTCGATCAAATTCCCTTGGATAAAATGAGTGTTTCCATGACCATGAATGGTGCGGTACTTCCAATAATGGCCTTCTATATTGTAGCTGCTGAAGAACAGGGTGTCTCTCCCGAAGCATTGGCCGGCACCATTCAAAATGATATTTTAAAGGAATTCATGGTACGAAACACCTATATCTATCCGCCTGCACCTTCCATGAAGATCGTGAGTGATATTTTTGAATTTGCTTCGGAAAAGATGCCTAAATTCAACTCGATCTCTATTTCCGGATATCATATGCAGGAAGCCGGTGCAACCTGCGACATCGAATTGGCATACACCCTTGCCGATGGCCTCGAATACATCAGAACCGGAATTGACGCAGGCTTGGATATAGATAGTTTTGCTCCTCGTCTTTCCTTCTTTTGGGGGATAGGAATGAACCATTTTATGGAGATCGCCAAACTGAGAGCCGCTCGTATGCTATGGGCAAAATTGGTAAAACAATTCAATCCTAAAGATCATAGGTCACTTTCACTTCGAACTCACTGTCAGACCAGTGGGTGGAGTCTAACAAGGCAAGACCCCTTTAATAATGTGGCACGCACCTGTATTGAAGCAGCCGCAGGAGTATTTGGAGGCACCCAATCTCTACACACCAATGCTTTGGACGAAGCTATGGCATTACCTACTGATTTTTCAGCGAGAGTAGCTCGTAATACACAGATATACTTACAGGAGGAAATCCAGATTACCCGAACGGTTGATCCATGGGCGGGTAGCTATTACGTAGAAAATCTTACTAACGATATAGCCGAAAAAGCCTGGAAACTTATTGAAGAAATTGAAGAACTTGGAGGAATGACAAAAGCCATTGAGGCGGGCATTCCGAAGTTGAGAATTGAAGAAGCAGCCGCGAGAAAACAAGCCCGTATCGATAGTGGCATTGATATTATTGTGGGTGTAAACAACTACATCCTTAAAAAAGAAGATCCACTTCAAATTTTGGATGTGGACAATAAAATGGTACGCGACGGACAATTGGAGGGCCTTAAGAAGATCAAAGAGAGTAGAAATACTAAAAATGTAATCGACTGTCTTTCAAAATTAACCCAATGCGCTCAAACAGGTGAAGGAAATTTATTAGCTTTAGCCATAGAAGCGGCAAGGGAACGGGCAACTTTGGGTGAAATAAGTGATGCATTGGAAGTTGTCTTTGGAAGATATAAAGCACAAATTAAATCGTTTAGTGGAGTGTATAGCAAAGAAATAAAAAAAGACCCATTTTTCGAAAAGGCGAGAGAATTGGCAGACAAGTTTGCAGAAATGGAAGGTCGTCGTCCCCGTATTATGATCGCTAAAATGGGACAAGATGGTCATGACCGTGGAGCGAAAGTAGTTGCTACAGGTTATGCAGATGTTGGTTTCGATGTGGATATAGGCCCCTTATTTCAAACCCCGGTTGAAGTTGCCCAACAAGCCATAGAAAATGATGTCCATATACTAGGGATCTCTTCTCTGGCTGCCGGCCACAAGACATTAGTGCCACAAGTAATTTCAGAAATAAAAAAGTTAGGCCGTGAGGATATTATGGTGATCGTGGGTGGTGTGATTCCGGCTCAGGATTATGAATTCTTATTCGATGCCGGCGCTATGGCCGTTTATGGCCCGGGAACTAAAATCAGCGAGGCGGCCATCGAAATGTTGCAGGTTTTGATCGATTCGGTTGACGAATGAAGAACTACCTCATAAAAACAGAGAGACTCGGACTTCGAAACTGGGTAGCGTCAGATAGAGCTCCATTTATTGCCATGGGACAAAACCCGGAAGTGATGCGGTATTTCCCTGAATTGCTTACTAAGGCCGATTCAATAGCCCTCATCGATGACTTGAAGAAACATTACGAGAAATATGGATATACCTATTTCGCAATGGATGAATTGATTACCGGGGAATTTGTAGGTTTCGCAGGATTAAAATATCAAACCTTCGAAAGTGAGTTTACACCTTCCGTGGATATTGGATGGCGACTGAAACCTTCTGCCTGGGGAAAAGGTTTTGCCACCGAAGCGGCTAAAGCTTGTTTGGATGCGGCCTTCAATAGATTTGGCCTGGATGAGGTCTATTCCTATTGCCCCGATTTGAACAAAGCTTCAGAGGCTATTATGAAAAAGATCGGGATGGTATTCGTAGGGACATTGCAACACCCCAAGATAGCCAAGGACTCGAGGTTTAAACATGGTGTAGCGTATAGAAGTCGAAAGCCGGAAGACCGGAGTTAAAAGTCATTCTAATACCCGACCCATAGACTTTAGACCTAGCTAATGTTAAGTGAGTATCATGCATACCATCAGTTTTACTACTTTTACAAAACCTAAAAGAACAACATGGATCTAAAAGCAAAAATGCTTCGTGACGATGCACTAAAAGGAAAAACGATAGTAGTAACCGGAGGCGGTAGCGGACTCGGAAAAGCGATGACCACCTACTTTCTTGAGTTGGGTGCCAATGTGGTGATAACTTCTAGAAATATTGAGAAACTGGAAGCAGTAAAATCCGAACTTGAAGCCCAGACCGGTGGAAAAGTACTTCCTGTACAGTGTGATGTTCGTCATTACGACCAGGTTGAAGCGATGGTGAAAGCCTCGGTGGATACCTTCGGAAAGGTGGATGTACTATTAAACAATGCTGCGGGAAACTTTATTTCTCCTACGGAACGTCTTTCGGCCAACGCTTTTGATACTATTATTGATATTGTTCTAAAAGGAACGAAGAACTGTACTTTGGCCTTCGGAAAATACTGGATCGACAAAAAAGAAATTGATAAAACCGTTTTAAATATAGTCACCACCTATGCCTGGACGGGTTCTGCTTATGTAGTTCCTAGCGCTACCGCTAAAGCCGGAGTGCTGGCTATGACGAGATCGTTAGCGGTGGAATGGGCCAAATACGGCATTCGATTTAACGCAATAGCTCCCGGACCCTTCCCTACTAAAGGGGCATGGGATCGACTGCTACCCGGAGATTTAAAGGAGAAGTTCGACCTGGCGAAAAAAGTACCCTTGAAAAGGGTAGGTGACCATCAGGAATTGGCCAATCTCGCTGCCTATTTAGTGTCTGATTTTTCGAGTTATTTGAACGGTGAAGTTGTGACCATCGATGGTGGTGAATGGCTCAAGGGTGCAGGACAATTTAATATGCTTGAAGAAGTCCCTCAGGAAATGTGGGATATGCTGGAGGCGATGATACGGTCGAAGAAGAGATCGTGAAGAAGTTGATTTGTTGATTTGTTGATTCGATGAACTGCCAAATTAAATTTAGCATTTATAGATCCACCAACCCCAGTTTCTTTAGATGTTCGTCCATTTCTTTATCATACAAATACAGAAACAGCACCGCCATCATATCCTGAAAGCCGGTTGAAGAGTTATTGGTTTCAAGAATGAGTTTGTATTTGTGATCTGCCTTGAGTAGAATTCCCTCAGTACTCGAATAGCTGGGCACATACTTCAGTCCTAATTTTTCTGAATAGTTTTCACAATGGAAAGTGTAGACCGCTTCGTTAGTCGTGGTGTCAAATAATATAAACGTTTCGGCACCGGGATGTAAATGAGCCGCCATAGCATGAATAGTGGTGTCTTCCTGCAAGTATAACTGATAGGTTACATCAAATTCATAATGGGTTTTACCTTCCGGCAACCGCCAATGCGCTGATAATGGCACTCCGTCCTCTCCGGGTCCGGAATGGTTTTTTAGATCGATCGGTGAACATAGATTGGGATCGTTTTTTTTGGATTTATACGGATTATCCAGATCATACGGCAACATCAGCACCAATCCCTTGGGTTGCAAAGGTTTCAAAGGAGTATCTCCATTTTCAGTTTTGAGTGTTATGTGGTGCTTTACTTTAAAAAAGGCGTTCTCTATATTGAGATTCAAAGTGCGGGAAGCAATAATAAAGGCATCATCAACCGCAACAGGGAAGCCGAAACCAGGCGGGAAATTTAATTCATTGATCCCATTGGACAAGGTTCCTAATCTGGGATACTGCGTATTGATGCGCTTTGGAAGGTTTAGGTTCTTATAATGAATAGCATCGTAATAATCGATATTGGTATGGCACAGAAAATCATTGTTATGCGTTTGAGTGCCATCTTTAAATACTTCGGCTTTAAATCCGGTAATCCATTGCACCTTCGTTCCACCTTCATTTAAATTAAGATTAAGTATGGCTTGGGGTCCATCCATGGAATGGTAGATATTGTCAACAAGGAGATCCGGAGATTCCAGACTCAACATGCTCTCCCTTTCATCAATTTCCCAGTCGTGATCAATAATTCTGAAGGTGTGCAATAGTTTCGTCTTTACTATGGCTTTATGCCTGTTTGAAAGTTGGTAATACCAAATCCCAAAAGCCACGCATCCTATAACTAATAGCGACACAAATACCTTTCTCCTGAATAATTTTTTCCAGATCATTTCAGAATTAGTTCTACTCCAAAATTACAATTTAAAATCAAGTATGATCGTTACGAATATTAAAACTCCTAAATGTTTACTTTCTGTTAACAAAATAGATTTTATATACCCATAATAAATCGTATTTTAGCTCTTAAAATTGTAGGAAATTAATGGGAAAAATAATTGCCATTGCCAACCAAAAAGGTGGTGTGGGTAAAACCACAACATCAGTTAATCTGGCCGCGTCACTTGGAGTTTTAGAAAAAAAAGTGCTATTGATCGATGCGGACCCGCAGGCCAATGCCACTTCCGGTCTTGGAGTCAACGTAAACAGTTCTACCAAAGGTACTTATCAGCTTTTGGAGCACACAGTAGAGGCTAAAGATGCTATTGTTGCTACCAGATCCCCCAATGTAGATATTATTCCGGCTCATATTGACCTTGTGGCCATTGAAATTGAACTGGTGGATAAAGAGGAGCGTGAATCAATGCTGAAAAAGGCCATTTCAACGCTTAAGAAAGATTACGACTATATACTCATTGATTGTGCTCCATCACTGGGACTGATAACTTTGAATGCGCTGACAGCCGCAGACAGTGTTATGATTCCTATTCAATGCGAATATTTTGCTTTGGAGGGATTAGGAAAATTACTCAATACCATAAAAAGTGTTCAGAAGATTCATAATGAAGATCTCGATATTGAAGGCTTACTATTGACTATGTACGACTCGCGGCTTCGGCTTTCCAATCAGGTAGTGGAAGAGGTGAAAAAACACTTTGACGGAATGGTTTTTGAAACTATTATTCAACGAAACGTGCGTTTAGGGGAAGCGCCTAGTCATGGTGAGAGCATTATTAGTTATGATGCAGGTAGTAAAGGTGCCAATAATTACTTAAGTTTGGCAAACGAACTAATTGAGAAATACGCGTAAGGATCTATGGCGAAAGCAACTAAAAAACAAGCTTTGGGACGAGGCCTTTCAGCATTACTGAAAGATCCTTACAACGATATAAAAACGGTTAGGGATAAAAATGCCGATAAGGTGGTTGGAAATATCGTGGAACTGGAATTGGGAACCATCGAAATGAATCCCTTTCAGCCCAGGACCAGCTTCAATGAAGAGACCCTGCGCGAATTAGCCTCTTCGATAAGAGAGTTGGGAGTCATACAGCCCATTACAGTTCGAAAATTAGCGTTCGACAAATATCAATTGGTCACAGGAGAACGTCGTTTTCGCGCTTCTAAATTGATCGGTCTCAAAACCATTCCTTCTTACATTCGAATAGCCAATGATCAGGAATTGCTTGAATTGGCATTGGTCGAAAATATTCAACGACAAGACCTCGACCCAATTGAAATCGCGTTATCCTACCAACGATTAATAGAAGAAATCCAGGTGACTCAGGAGGTATTAAGTGATCGTGTTGGGAAAAACAGATCTACTATTGCTAATTATCTGCGGCTGCTTAAATTAGACCCTATTGTACAAACCGGGATGCGGGACGGCTTTATATCTATGGGCCACGGAAGAGCTTTGATCAATATTGAGAATGCCGGAGACCAGTTGGATATTTATGAGAAGATCCTGAGTAAATCACTATCGGTACGTGAAACCGAAGCATTAGTGCGTAAGTTTAAGAGTCCGCAGAAAAAATTGACTTCAGTAAAGAAAACCCTTCCCCGTTTCGCGAACAAAGGTAGCAGGGAGCTTTCTACGTTTTTGGACACTACCGTTACGATCAAAGCGAATAGATTGGGTAAGGGAAAACTGGTTGTGCCTTTTAAAAATGAAGAAGACTTCCAACGCATTTTGAACCTTATTAAAAGTGAAAAGTAAGCTTTTCCATATCTTTCTTTTTATAGGTTATTCCCTGTTTTCACAAACTCCGGACTCCCTTCAAGTAAAAGAAGAGAGATCGATCGTGATCAAGGATACTATTTCCTCAAAAGAAGAATATAACCCTTTAGCCCCATCGAAAGCCGCGTTTTATTCGGCTGTGGTACCGGGTTTGGGACAGGCCTACAACAAAAAATACTGGAAAATTCCTATAATTTATGCCGGGATTGGAACTGGCATCTATTTTTATAATCAAAATACAAAGGATTACAACCGCTTTCGGGATGCGTATAAAAGACGATTGGCTGGATTTGAAGA
>PVMS01053966.1_pt1 | contig 14189 bp, 11 predicted proteins | sample 1853461 | NCBI WGS metagenome assembly PVMS01 (sample SAMN08582032, study PRJNA380276) | Marine sediment metagenome, whole genome shotgun sequencing project. | isolation source: ocean sediment barecode stripped | collected 2017 | reverse complement strand
AGGTTACTTTTCTAAGAAGTATATCACACAAACGAAAGGAGAGACGTGGTTCCTTGAAGTTTATAGACCTGTTGTGGGGAAAATTTCGATACTTGCCCTCTTAACAACATTAATTGTATTATTTTCTCTGAATGGAAATGTTCTCATTCAAAATCCTGGTAAAATGATTCTCATTTCAGTTCCTTTACTACTCGGATTTGTCATCATAGTAGGAATCAACTTGTTCATTACTAAGTTTATGGGCCTCCGATATCAAGATGCAATAATTTCCGTGATCATCGGGTCGTCCAGCCACTTCGAAATAGCTATCGCAACCGCTATTACATTATTCGGTCTAGGTTCTCAAGCGGCACTGGGAACAACAATGGGTCTGTTCTGGGAAGTTCCAATAATGCTCGGATTAGTGTATCTCGGCAAAAAACTGAATCAAAGAGGCTTTTGGAAAAAATGAGAGATACGTAAATTATAATCGTTCAGAAAAATAGATAAAAATTGCTACTAATAACGGCTCAAACCAAAAACAGCTTCAAAAAATACATAAATATCTACTAGATTACGCCTTTCCTTTTTGAAGTTAATCTTAAAGAACATCCTTCATTTAATATAAAACTCTACTAAAGACGGTTACTTCCTAAGCATCATAGAAAGACTATAGAAGTCCACACTTAACGGTATATCAATCACCTAAGTTCTTGAAAGATCTTTCATCTCTGAAGGAACCAAGTTAGTTTATTGGTGAGTTTACATCAAAAAATGTGAAATGGCATATTTTCGCTTATGTTAGGGTTTTCCCGAACTACTAATGCACATATTGGAATATTTTAAATTCTTTTTTCTTAATTGAGTGCTTCGGACAATCCATATCTCCCTTTAGTGTACGTGATAGTGTATCAACGAATCACTGCTAAATTTTTCCAATCGTTCTTTATTACGTTTTTTAATCCTGGATTTCTTAACGCTGCAGCTGGATGATACATTGGAATTATTTTTGTTTGTAAGAATAATGTCGATATTGAGAAGGGTTTTCCATGTAGTTTACCTATTGGGGCGAGTTGAAGTCGATACTTAGTGAGAACGTATTTGGTTGCGACGTTCCCGAGTAGTAGTATTTTTTTCGGTTTGATGATCTCGATCTGTTTATCCAAGTATACAGTACACGTCTTTATCTCGTCGTCTGTTGCCTTGTTGGTGGGTAAATAGCATTTCATAATGTTTGCGATGTAGATCTGTTCTCTTTTCAGTCCAGCTAGTGCCAACAGCTCATTCAGGAATTTTCCTGCAGCTCCGATAAAGGGGCGTCCCTCACGGTTCTCGTGGTAACCTGGGCCAAGTCCTATGAGCATGATTTTTGCGTTTTCTGGACCTTCACCGAACACTGAGTTATTTCTTGTCTTATAGAGTTTACATTTATGACAGAGTTCTACTTGACTTTTAAGTTCTGCTAACTCAACAGTCATCTTAAAACATTCCTGTTGAGAGAAATGGTATGAGTGCCATAAAGATGCCGTGTTTATACAGGTCTTTCCTCGATATTTTTCCTTTGGTGAATATGCTTATTGCTCCGTTCTGAATTTTCGTATTTTTTCTTCTGGCCATGTCGTCCATCACGTCTCCTAATTCTTTTCCACCTTTCAGTTGTTCCAGAATCTTTGGAGGGCATTCAAACCAACCCGAGGTCCCCGTGCCTCTCAACCCCTTCTTATCGATGATAGTCACAAACCCTAAATTATACCATTTTTCTCCAAGTTGTATTACGCCCCCTTCGATCCCGACTCCAAATTCAGCTTCAGTCAGTTTTAAAGCCTTCTCTGCCCTATTTACAGCCCCTTTTAGGACTTCATCGTTAAACGGTTGATCAGAAACGTCAGACTTCACTTTTACTCCTTTAACATCCCCATCACCCAACATCTCTCGGAAGGCTTCCCTGACCGCTTGAATTTTAATTGGGTTGGTTGATCCAACGGCTACTTTCATTTTCTCTACCTTTCTTTCTTGCATCACGTACTACTTCCACTTTACTCTCTATCCTTCAAGTTTTTTATCATTCTTGAAATATCATACAGGGTAGAACTGGCATATTAAGTAACGCTCTGGTTCTTAGAAGATAATAATCGTCTTTTTAAGCAATCTGCATCTGTTTCTTTTTATTTAATTTTTAAGTTCGCTTGAGGTAACGAATTTCTTTCATGAATCACAATTTATACTTTTTCACTGATTGTAGCTTTTTAGGATGTTCCATATTAAATTCTCATATCCTATTTAGATAGATCTTATAAAAAAAACATTTGTAAAATCTAGACTAGACCGTAGAAAAATATGGGTTCGCTTACGCCGTCGTATTGTGACGACGGGGAGAGATAAAAATATTTACCTATAACGGGAGAAGTAACAGTAACCAGAAGGTTATTTGGACACTTTTCCAATTTCACGCTATTTGCTTATAGGGGTGAGGTTGATCTTTTTAGTGCGTATTGCATATCCTAAGACCACAACCGCCATCGCAAGCATTAGATTACTGAACCATGGCGCATGGATTGGAGAGTTCAGGAAATAGTCTTCTTCGTATCGATCCATCATCTGCGGATAAGTTGAAGTGAGCGCACCAGGAGGATCTTCACAGTTTTCTTTTGCGTAATTGTAGGCTTCCTGAACAGACACCACCCCATCAGTATTTGCATCAGCTAAACCTTGAGAAATGCCTCGGTCTATGAAGTATTCGCCGAAGATCGTGTTTTCCCAAGGGATCACATCATAGCCTACCTCATCAGCTCGAGTAGCTGATATGACGATGCTGTACTCATTTGCGTCTGCGATTTCAATGAAGCTTCCTGAATAACAAGCAAGAACCACTACGAGGAGGTTGTGCGAATCAAAGCCTGAGAGTATGTCCGAGAGTTCACTGGCCCCTAAGAAAGCATCATACAGGTGTAGACTGTCAACGCTTCCATGGGTTGAGAAGAAGATGGCAACTCCATCTTTTTGAACTTCTTGATCTCTCAACCATTCTAAAGCGTTGATCACTGCATTTTTTGTCGCTTCACTATTTAACAAGAGTACAATATTTTCACTTGGATATCCGTAAACATTAATGAGGACGTTCGCAAAGTCCTGCGCATCATTATCCAAGTTAACAGCTCCTCCCCCATCAACTCCAACAACTACTGCCCAAAAGTTTCTATCACCCGCATCTGCAGTGACTGCAGGTATTGCAGCACATGATACTAGAGAAAGCATTGCTACTAACAAGATTATCTTTATAGCTCTCATATTCTCAAAATCTGAACAAAAATACTATAATACGGTTATGAAATGGAAATATGGGTCCAAAGTATGGTAGTAAAATCTGTATCCAAGCTGGATTTGAATCCTGTTTAATAGTGTACATAATAACTATAAATTGTTCACTTCATCCAAGTACATCATACTTAATCATTCTTACGTTTTAAAATGACCACTTGATCATATTACTCTCTTTGAATACTGCCACTTGAAGGGGCTGGGTGCTTCTGCATCTTTTATATATGTTAGAAGACGTTTAAAGAGTATGGACATTACCTTGAAGAGAAGACTTGGATTTTTTTTTATTATACTTTTGTCTCTTTTCTCATTAACTTACTCAGTTTTTCAAGTTAAAAAAGCAACAATGAACCCTACTCTTGAAATTGAGAGGGAGATCTTTACGTCCGCTGATAATATGATTAATGCAACGGGACGCGGTCTAGCAGTATTCAACTTGAAGTACTCCTCTTATGAGAATCCGTTTTTAAATTATAGTGGAGTCACCTCATCTGTGAGCGATCCAGAGGTATTATCCACTAGGTTCATAAGATCTATAGGCGGGTTGCCTCAAAGTATTGAATACTTACTTTTCCGAAGTGAAGTTAACAATACTGACAACGTCGTTAGTGTCAATTACACTTTAGCATTATCCCATGACTTTATAGTGGAAGATGATACAACACTTGTCATATACTTACACACGAATACTAACGAAACCACGTTATCTCTTCTCGGAGAAGATTCTCAAGGTAACGAAATAGAGTTAATGTTTGATTTGAGTGAAGCTTACAATCAATACCTTCTATTCATTGAACCCTTATCAGATATAATAAATGTAATAAAAAAAGTAAATGTGAACAACATATGTCAACCACTGGGTTACTTCAAGGTTGAAAATGTTTTCAGAATACTGAATTTATTCGATTCTATACCTGCAATAGATACTGTTAATTTGAAAAAGGGTCAATGGTGGGTAAGAATCAATGATGTAGAATTCCCCCATCGCTTTCATTGGGAACCATTGAAAGCTTTGAACGTGACCTCAGATATCAGATTAACCGTCTTTCCTGAATCCAGCCAAACATTAAACACGTTGAATTATTCGTGGGCAATCCCCGATCTGGGGATTGTTACCACAATTCGCACTTTATTAATATTTACATTTAGTAGTTCAGTTGAAGCCCCAATCACCAAAGCGGAGATCATCTTAGAAGAACCTGGTGGTATGAATGTAATAGATGTAACTCAAAACATAATTGAAGCTTTATTGGATGGTTCATCTAATATCAGATTGGAAGTACCTATTCCTAATTATACGGGGAACTGTCAAGTCGTAGTAAGTTATCTTTATTGGTCCACTCTTTGGAGTAGTCTCTTTTTGGTCTCATTGTCTCTGATTATTATCGCTTCAATAGGGTTTTTAATCGCTCGAAGAAAAGGGTTGGTTCAAAATTTTTAAATCTGTCCATGATAAGGATGAATGCGAAGATCCATATTATGAAAATGACGTCTCCCATATGTTGATGTATAAAAACTGCAACTTGAACATCAAAAAGTGCTCCCATTGAAAATATTAGTGTTAAACGAATAATATTCATAAATATAGTTCCCATAATTCCTAAAATACCCCAAATTAATCTCCTCTTGTTTCTTGGTTCAATGAATATTATCAGATTAAGAAAGATTATTGTATATCCCATTATTCCCTCCCAACCAATACAGGGCAGATCGACAAAATAGAGTGTATTTCCACAAAAGAGTGAATAAGGAAATCTTCCAACGTTGATCACCGTTTCAATATTGAAAAAATTCAAGACGGATCCAACAAGCTGAGTTTCAAGTCTTCCAAATTCAAGAATAAATTGATAAACAGGATAAAAGAAAGAAAAAAGTGAAAATTCACTTGCTCGCATAATCACGTCTGCATTGAAAGTATAAAAAATTGGAATTATATAGATTGGGAAAAAAGATATTAAACCCTTTTTTTTGAAGAATACACCTGCGGTAACTAGAAGGATAAACGATAATGCAGTATAAAATATGATGTGAAATGATACTTCAGTGAATCGAAGCATTGAACCACTTGAATATATTGTGCTTGAAAAAATAAGCATCATGATGACATCCACTGCTCGAAAAAAAACGAACATGGATAACATAGCAATGAGTATTACAGCTGCAAGTTCAATCACACCGTAGTATTTATTATTCTTAATTTCAACATCTTTCATTCTGATGATTAACAGAACTATTATCATGAACCCTATCGGTAAGAACTCGTAAATAATAGAATTAATGATCGGTTTATTATTTAAAGTATGAACTAATGGAACATAAATGTCGGAAAGGATTAGTGCAAAGATGATTGATAATGTAGAAACTATGGAAATAGATGTTAGAATAAACATTCTCTTAGTATCAAGTTTCATCAGATATTTTGTTACATTCATGATAAAACACTACATATTCTACATTACTAATGTGTTACATATCTGTCAAACATTTTCGTACTTTTTCTAACAATCTAATAGACTCAACTGCAACTTCAAGATATTTCTGATTGTTCTTCCTCAAGTCTTCATTATCATCTAAGATTAAAGAGATAATCTCATTAAAGAATGTGTACTGGTTTATTATGCGATGTCTGTAAATAAAATATTTTAATCCTCTCTTAAAATACGCCAAAGTTACCTTGAAAGAGCTGTCAATCCAATCTCTAATACTATAAAAACCTGCAGTAGTCATTGGCATCATAGGCATTGGTCCATATTCTTTTGATATTTTCTTATCATTGAATATGTTTGAATCAGCAAAAAGATTAACAAATTCATAAGCCTTTGTACCATAAGCTCTAATTGTAGGTTGGTCCTCGACAGGTGGCAATAATATATTACATACCGCATTATCTCGTTTCAGATTTATCACAATGCTACCCATAGGCTGCTCCTTCGTGGGATAATGACCGAATGCAATAGTACTATTTTCACTTCCAAATAAGAAGGTTGCAATGTAAGCTGGGTGTATACCTAGCTCAAATAATACCCCACCCGTGTCTGGATTTGCGGTCCAATGATCCTTTTTATACATGGTTATTGGATATGTGATATTTAGAAGCTGTAATTCTCCAAGATTTCCTTCTCTAATTCTTGTATTTAACCCTTGTATAGCCTTACTATAGATGTGATTCTGGCTGACTCCAAGAACCAAATTTTTGCGTTCTGAAAGCTTTACAATACGATTTGCTTCATCGCTATTTGAGGCAAGAGGTTTCTCTGTGATTACGTTTTTTCCTGCTTTCAAAGCGGTTTCGATAATGGATATGTGTGTATGAATTGGTGTGCATATATTGACTAAATCTATTGTATCGTCTTCAACTAGATCTTCAAGACTCTCGTATACCTTTGGAATCTTGTTACGTTCTGCAACTGACTTACTTGTCTCCGAATTAATGTCATATACTCCGACGATCATTGAGTTTGATATCTGTCTTAACACTGGAATGTGGATGCGAGAAGTTATCAATCCTGCTCCAACTATGGCAACTTTAACCTTACCTCGCTCACTCATTTCTTGTCATCCTTTGCAATCCATAAATTATAATGTGTTTAATTTTTTTTCTATATAACATGGTTAAAGAAAAAATTATTGTTAAAATCGAAATAATCCGCCCAATTTCTACATCTCTTTGAGGAGAGTATTCCAGACTTATTTGGAACTTACCACTTTGTTCAATTATCCAACCATTTGCAAATTCGTTAATTATAAAGTGTTTATTAATCGTCTTTGCATCTATTGTTGCTTCCCATTCTTTGTCAAAAGTTTGAGATAATATCAAAACAAAAGGGTCTGTTGAGTTAACATTGACGATATAGCTTGTTTGATCTATCTTGGAAAATGTTAATTCAGGAATCTCTTTACCCATAATATTTTCCACTTCAATTGCTCTCTCATAATCTTCATCAAGATCAATTAATGCAAACCTCTCTGATGAATCCGGCTCAATCCTCTCAAGTGCATCTTCTAATCCACCGATATCCTCAACAATTGAGAGAGAGCCAAAGGAAAAGAAGAGATTTCCCACAGATTGTTTATTAATAGAATTTGATGCAAACAGTTTTATTGAAATAGCATCAGGAATGTCCTCATAAACACGATAAATTAACGGAGAAAATTTATCACTAGAATATGTGTTTTTGCTCTGTTCAAGTGTTGAGTTAATTGCGTAAAGATACTTATCAGTTTCCGACTCTCTACCTATTGCTAAAGTAAAGGACGCATTGGATGAAGTACTGAATGGTAGAACGATGTAATTCCCCCTATTCAGACCCATGGAAGAAAATTCAATGGTTTTTACGCAACTTGTATATTGACCATTAGACGTAAGCTCTAATCTTGTAACTGTGCCATTGTATTTCCCATCAACCAGTGAAGACCCTTTCCAACCATCACTTAGATTGTTTATAATCAAGAGTTGATTGGACGGGAGGTTTTTTGACTTATGATACGTCATAACTTGCGAGGGAGCATAAACCATAGGATAAGAATCCACCACTCTAAATAGCACAACATCCCCAAATTCTCTAATTGTAGAAAAATATGGTGAATTAGCTAGATCATTTACATATTCATCTGCTTCCTCCATTATTGAGGGGTAAATAATTCCCGTTTCTACCAACACAAATTCAACTCCTGAAGCTTTTAACATACTGGCAAACAGGTCATATTCTTTGGTCTCAGCTAACTGGTAGAGAGATTGGGTGAAATCGATTGAATTACTTGGAAAATATTCATCTCCTGATTGTGCCATTACGAGTGCGGTGGGGAGATTATACTGTAAAATATTTCTACCCCCGTAGTATTCCCATTCATAGCCTACATATTTCATATTTTTAGGAAACACTATCACACGATCAAGTTCATCTGTCTCTAAGATGTTCGAAATTTCTCTATATGATTCAGGAAAAGCTACTCCACCCCAATTGGGTAATATCCCTATTTTTATAATGTCTCCAGTAATTAGGGGCCATGATGTGATAAACAATGGAGTAAGAAGAGATGTAAGTATGATCACAGTGCACGCAATTTTTAGGGCTTTGTTATGGATTCTTTTTCTAGAAAAAACTTTCAATATGGAGTGAAGGAATCCTTGGCAGGAATAGCCAAATAAATAACTGTATGGAATCATCAAGCCTTGAAGAAAGAAAAAATGATTCACGTACAGCCTTGAAAAAAGGTATTCGATTCACTATTAAAGAGTATAGTTCACCAAAAGGTGGGTTTATACCTTTTGATAAAAAGATGAAAAACAAGGCCATATAAAGCATGAAGAAAATTTCTCGTTTTCGATAAAGTAGAATTGAAGAAAAAATTATGATGGGTAACAAAAATGTAGCTACAATTACAACTAAGTTCTCGGTGTATGCTGGGGAATAAACATAAAAAGGTTCTCCTTGGATACCTCCGAAAAATAGAGCCCATTTCCCCAAGCCGCGAAATACATTTGGTAAGGTTGTATATCTGTGGGTTAAGTCAAATAATGTCGGTGTAAGAGTAAGAAGTTTAAATTTTTCTAATAGTCTTTCAGGTTTAGTAAGATAAGGAAAGAGCCAAAATAAATTAATCATAAAAGTTAATCCTAAAATTTTTCCTGTAACATTAAACCAATTCTTGAAATTGTATGTATTGAAAAGATAGTATATCCCATATGTTCCAAGTAAAAAGATTCCAATAATCAAATCTCTATAACTCGGCATACCTGATGCTAAGAATGTCATTAAAACAGCGGTCATTATTATGTGTCCTAAAGATTTTTTGTTTAAAGCTTGAATATAGAAATACAGGATGCAGGGAAAGGCAACATACCCCGAGAGAAACATAATACTTGTCTGGAAACCATCATTAATTAGTAAGGGGTTGAAGAGATAAAATATACTCGCAAATAGGGCTGCTGTTTTATTATCTCTTGGTGATAATATTTCCGTTAGTTTGTATATCGCATAACTACCCAAAAAATACATGAGCACTGTATATATTATCTGACCCCATTCATTGGACACACCGAAGATATTTAATGTCCCTAACGTTAGGTGAAGAGGAGAGATAAATCTTGGTAATAGTACAGAGAATTGACCAAAATCAATTTCATTCCATATATAAAGTCTATTTTTAAGAAAATCTAATGAACTTAGTGGAACAACTAGGTCCCCTGATGTAATAATCTTACCAAAAGAGAACCAAAATACTCTGGTACAAGCCACAGTAATAAGAATAAGAGTATGCACAACCTTTGTTTCAAAGAATATTCCAAACCGAGATTTTAAAAGCCGGTTTATGCGCATCCCCAGTTCGGTTCACCTTTACTTTTAAATTCTATCTAAAATAATGGTTATCTTATATATATCTAGCATTTTATCACAGAATGAAATAAAACACCTTCCAATAAACTTACTTTAGATCCGCCATGTCTTACCAAACAATCTGAAAGAATGTTTGATTTAACTATAATTTTTCAAATCCTCATCAAACATTTCAACAATATACCAAAGCAAGGTGATTCCATAATATTAGTAAGTTTTTCGGATTTTTTTAACCGTGATCCAACCTATATAACCACAAACGTTGTTATTTTGTTAGTTCTTCTCTTTCATAACAAATTTTTTCCGTTCTCTAACTTAAAATTTCACAAAAAATCATTGAAAACGGCGTCTTATAGCAAACCATTTATCCGCGGTTGTAAAAGATATAAATTCACAAGCTTTGATGAATAACATTCCTAAGGCATGTACGGGATCGTTCACTAATCTTCTCCAGTTTTTTCTATATGCCGTTCTAAATGAGTTCAGTTGCAGTTTAGAGGCAGATGGATGTTTTTTTCTATAATAATGTATTGTTTTACCGTATTCAAATTTTTTATTAATAATTGTCCGTATATTTAATTGTCCTTCTAAATGTTTTATGTATGCATCAATTCTACCTATATTCAGATCTGCATTCCTAATCCTTTGCGTTAGGTCCCAATCTTCACCCGAATTCAATCCCGAATCATATCCATCAACCTTTTCAAAAATACTTCTTTTAAAAAATCTTGCAGCTTCTATTGTATTGTCACCAATGTAACATAATTTTTCCAAAGCTTTACACTCTGCTAAAAATCCTTCTCCAACCGAGATTTCGGGAATTATCATACAATCATAATCTGCATTATCACAGTAAGTAACACATTCCTCAACAACTTTGGACCTTAATTCCATATCTGAATCTATAAAAAGGAAATACATGCCTTTTGTGTACTTCGCACCATAATTCCTTGCTTTGGACCTCATTGAGGAATATAACAACACTTTTGTACCATACTTATTTGCAATTGTTATTGTATTGTCAACGCTATAATTATCCACAATAATTATCTCAATATTTGGAAAAGTTTGTTTCTTTAACGATACCAAACATTTTTCAAGAGTTGCTTCCGAGTTTTTAGTCGGAATTATGACTGAAACAATAAGTTTACCTTTTTCCAAGGTCATTTATCACTTAATATTCTATAATATTTTTTTAAAGATTCTAAATATATCTTGAGCTGTTTTATCCCAATCGAACTGAGTTGAATATTTAATAGCATTCTTGCTTAACTTATATCTTAACTCATTATCTAAAATAAGTTTTTTAATCATGACAGCTAAGCTATTAACGTTCTGAGGATTGACCAATACTCCTGTTTTATAATCCAGAATTGAATCTTTTAACCCTGGAACATCATAAGCGATGCAAGGTGTACCACATGCATTTGCTTCTATTATGTTAAGGCCAAATCCTTCTCTAATAGATGGATTGACTAAAACCCAAGATTTTTTCATGAGCGTAATTTTATCGTTTTCAGGAATATAACCAAAGAATTTTATACTATTTGAAGCAGTTCTTTCTAATTTTTTCAGTAAGTAGCCATCACCAACAATCCATAACTTAGCATTAGGTATTTCCATCTTAATTAATTGAAAGGCACCAAGAAGATGATTAAGTCTCTTAGCACTAGATAGCCTCCCAACATAGATAATGGTTGGGTCGTCCTCCTTATTTGGAATTTCTAAACATGGTTTGAAGGTTACTCCCTCAGAGACTATCTGCACTTTTTTAAAACCAAGATCAACAAGATCCTGTTTTGTTGATTTTGAAACGGTTATGGTGGGTATGTCGATATATTTCTTTAACCATCTATTTTCCAATAAATAATAGCCAATGTAATTTATAGGAAAAGGAGTTTCATAGAACCAGTACTCTCTAGCTAATTGGTGAATTAGTGCTACTATCGGTTCCCTTACAAAATCTGGTGTAAAAAAAGGTCTTGTATTTATTTCATCAATGATCAGATCATACTTTCCCTTAAGATGCTTCTTATAAAAGTTCCTTGTCTTCCAATAACTACTATATTTTCCTCCTTTTCGATAAATTTTAATTCCATCAAGAATCTCTTCCCTTTGACATCCAGGAAATTCTGCAGTAAGGAGGGTAACCTCATTACCTGTTTGTACCCATCTTCTTCCAGTTTCATGGGTAAAAACTTCTGATCCACCTACTTTAGGATTTTTAATATCTCCCCAATTAAAGATAAGGATCTTAAGCGTCTCCATTCTACATTCCTGAACATAAATTTATAAAATATTAGAAATAAAATTCTTAATGATTATCACTTTATCTTTTTCTCCTTTGACTTTCGTACTTCGAATTATTACGATCTTATAATAATTTTCCTCTAAAAGAATGATAATTCATCGCATACATAATCTGGAAACGTTACAAAGTATCCCGATAATAATGTGATGCATCTACTCGATTTCAATATTTTAAAGAATTATCATATTAGAAGGAGTTAATAATAAGAAGAAATAAGATTCTCGTTATGGTGTTAAAGATCAGAATTAAGGCTAGTTTGATAAAGTTTCTAAAGAGGAACCTTGGAATTCCCTTTATCCTAGTCTTTCAGATATTACTCCTAGCTTGTGCAGGTTTAATTATTCGAGGGGATTCAATTTTAGCAAACGAGGTTGCTATATTTGCGTATTACTTGCTTATCGTAGGAATCCTCTTACAATTTGGCATCTTCATTATGTACAGAAAAAAAGGTTTATTGTGAATAAAATTTTGATCAGTTTCTTAAAAATGGCTTTCCTGAAACTCTTTAATTTGTTTCGGGGGGATTTACGCTGGATACTACTCCTTGGAATACTGGTTAGATTATTTCTAATGCCATTTTTTGCTCATCCATTTGATGTATATAGCTGGTATAAGTATTGTATTGGCGTCATAGAGCATGGGTTTGATATAAATACCATAATATCTTCAGTTCGACCCTTCTGGTTTTTAACGTTGATCCCAATAGCTTATTCGTATGGTTTCCTCTCAAGACTCACTGGTTTATCTGCACTTCCCATTGATCATCTTCCAAGTCAGTTCAATCCACAATACGGTATTGAGTTTGTTACTGACCCTCTCTTCAACATATTAGTTAAAGTACCCATGTTAATAACTGATATAGCGACTACTTTCGTCTTGTATAAGTTAGTTGATCAGTTTTTTGGAAGTGAGAAAGCTAAGCTTGCTTCTACACTCTTCTTTTTGAATCCGATTTCTATTTGGATGTCAGCTGCTTGGGGTCAATATGAATCTATACCCACCTTCTTTACTGTTCTTTCCCTCTATTTTCTGTTGAATAAGAAGGAAGTTTCGTCGGCTTTCTCGTTATTAACTGCTACGCTGTTTAAAGTTTATCCTGCTGTCTTCTTCATACCCGCATCGATTTATCTGTTTAAAAAGAGTGATAGGCGAAGTTTATCGAAGTATTTCCTAGCTTTCTTTTTGCCAATATTTTCCTTCTTAATTATTGGTGGCGGGGGATTAGTTAACATCTTTTTTGAAGTTAGCCATGTCTATTCTACTACTAATCCCTTAGGAATATTTGGATTTGGTTTAACTTATTGGTCCATATCGACGCTGTTTCCGTTAAATCCAGTTATTTGGGGACCAATCTCAACCCTCTTGATGGTGATTCTGATGGCAATATCCATCTATTTTATTTTTAAGGCAAAATTTAATGTTCCTTCAAGAGATCTAACGATGAGCATCTTCGTATTATTTACTGCCGGTATACTCTCACACAGGTATGTTGCTGAAACAAGGTTTTTATGGCTATTACCATTTTTAACTTTGATGCTTATTGACGGAATTGTATCAACAAAGGTATATTTTTTCCTTTCACTAACGTCTTTTATCTATACTCAGAAAAACTTTCCTTACTATTTACTCCCAATAGCCACCATAAATCAAGATATATTGAAGCCGTTGTTTGAGTTTGCTAACCCATTTGGTAAAATTGTTGAAGAATCTTTGTTACCTACTCCTCTAAGTGCTGCGGTGTTAGCAATTTTAGGAACACTTTTTGCAATTATGATGTTAATTACATACGTGAAAATTATCCGAAAAGAAGATATAAAGAGGAATTTAGCTTAATTTATATGATTTTATCCACTCTTTTAACGATTAACAAGGATCTAAAAATTAATAATTATTCCAAATAATGATTTATCTACATGCAAAATCTAAGCAGTTGGATACATGTTATCAATAATTCTCAATAATTAAGTAAGACTATTTTAATCGATTATCCGTTTTTATGATCTTACATTAATTCTTAACTAGGTTTAATTCTAAAGCCATTTCAGTTCTTTTTAGTTAATGTAATTCTATTTTAGATTGTTTAAATGATTATTACAAAAGAATTAGCGGTACAGAAGTGTCTATATTTTGAAATGGCATACAATAATAATGAAAAAACTGATCTAATGGTATATTCGGAGGTAAAGATGTGGAAATTGAAAGATTCAAAATTCCATCTACAGCACCATTATGTTTTATGCCTT
>PVMS01049860.1_pt1 | contig 14190 bp, 10 predicted proteins | sample 1853461 | NCBI WGS metagenome assembly PVMS01 (sample SAMN08582032, study PRJNA380276) | Marine sediment metagenome, whole genome shotgun sequencing project. | isolation source: ocean sediment barecode stripped | collected 2017 | reverse complement strand
ATCTCGGTAATGTGGTCAATTATTTTTTCTTTGGCTCTAAATTCTGCAAGGAATCACCATGGCTCGCTCTCTGGGATATTATGCACAGGTATAGCCGGAGGCGCTTTAGCCCCGTTTATTGTAGGTTGGATAGGTGAACTCACGAACCTAAGAATGGGCATGTTTTTTCTAGTAATCACTTTACTTTACATTTTATCAGTTGGCTTTTGGGCTAACCCTTTGGTAAGCAATAAAACAATTAGTTTTAAAAAAGCACCATCAGAATAATGAGTAAAAAATTATTGGGCGTGGATATTGGGGGTACAAATTTTAATATTGGCCGAATAAATAAAAGTGTAATTGTAGAGGAATTGATTTCACCCGTAGATATTAATGCTACTAAAGATGAAACAATTACTATGCTTTTGGAAAGTATTGATAGAATTATAACTACTGATGTTGAAGGTATAGGTGTTGGTGTGCCGGCAATCGTAAATCCCTATACAGGAGTTGTTTATGACGTTCAGAATATCCCGGCATGGAAAGAAGTACAACTTAGGAAAATATTAGTAGACAGGTACAAATTACCAGTTTTTATTAATAATGATGCAAATTGTTTTGCTTTCGGAGAAAAAATATTTGGTAAAGGAATGGATTACCAAAACTTTGTCGGACTTACCATTGGTACTGGTATTGGTATGGGTGTAGTCATTAATAATAGCCTTTATAACGGCGTACTTTGTGGAGCAGGTGAAATTGGTATGGTAAACTACAAGGACAGTATTATTGAGAATTATGTAGGTAGTTTTTTCTTTTCTAATACTTACCAGAGAAGTGCCAAAGAATTGAGCGAGATGGCACATAAGGGAATTCCAATGGCTTTAGAATCATTTATTGAGTTTGGATTACACGTTGGTGAGGCCATAAAAAATATTTTATATATGTATGCCCCTGAAGCTATTATTTTGGGAGGTTCGATAAGTAAAGCATATCCATTATTCAAAAAATCATTAGAGTCATCATTGAATTCTTTTGTTTATCAAAAGCAAATAGAGAATTTAATAATAGAAACATCCGATAGACCAGGGTTGGCTGTCTTGGGCGCTGCTGCTTTATGTTTTCAAGACTCTACTATTACGTAAAAATTATTTAGACATGATTAAAAAAATTATTTTTGTAATCTTCTTATTAGCAGTTTCACTTCAAGTCGCTAATTCGCAGCAAATACCAATAAAAATCGAAAACAATAAGGTTGGGGCTCCAATCACTATCGGTATACCATTTCCTAAAGGAGAATTACATTCTATTGATAATGTTAGGTTGTTAGATAATAAGGGCAAAGAAATTTTATGCCAAACTACAGAAGTGACAACATGGGATTCTGAAGATGCTAGCATTAAATGGATTTGGGTCTTCTTTTTTACAGAAAAAACATCTGATTATGTATTAGAGTATGGAGAAAGTGTTCATCCCATACAGCCTAAAGAACGTATAATTTCTGCTAATAATATGCGTTCCAGGGGGGGTATCAGTGTCAATACTGGGCCGCTATCTTTTAAAATCAAGAAGCAGGGGAATGGATTTCTAGATGAAGTTTACCTCGATTTGAATAAAGACAAGGTCTTTAGTTCTAATGAGCTAATTGCATCGTCAATTGATAACAAAAGGGGCACATTCTTAGATATACTAGATGATTCTGGGATTGATATGTCAAAAGCAGTCATCAATGGTGTTTTCAGGGAAAAGGGATCTGGGCCATTGCATGTTATATTTAGGGTAGAAGGTACTTATACTTATGAGCAAAAAGACAATATTCCTTCACCTTTCACACTGCATATTCATGCCTATGCCGGCAAATCTTTTATTAGGATAATGCATACATTAACATATACAGGTATTCCCGATAAACATAAAATTCAAGAAGGAGAGCATTCTAATATTGCTACCCAAAATAAAACTATAGTGTCAGAAGAAACTGCTAATGACCCAGGATGGACACAACCTAATGACCAAATTTCTGGTTGTGGACTAACATTTAAATATCACCTTGGCAAAGATTTAGGCGTAACAACCTCAATATTTAATGAAAAGTGGTATGAAAATGCAGTTAGCGAACGCTTTGTTGATATTCCTCAACCATTGGAGAATAAGATTTCATTGCTTCAAACAGGGCCTAAACAAAATAACCCTGAAGGAGCTTCTTCACCAACAGAGAGAGTTCAAGGGTTCAACGCAAAAATATTCAATAGTAAATCTACTTTTGCAGAAGAGGAGAAAGCCAAAGGATGGATAGACATTTCAGATGAGACCAGAGGTATAGCTATTGGCATCAAGAATTTTTTTCAAGAGTATCCTAAAGAGTTACAAATCGATCCAAAAACTGGCACGGTTACGGGATATATCTGGCCTGCTGATATCGATCCAATGAGCTTTGAAAGAAAGCATACAAAAAAAGATGGACAAATGCTGGCAAATTCAGTTCAGGGCATTACCAAAACGACTGAGTTTATTTATTATTTTCATCCTAAATCAGATACGAAAGAAATTAATAATACGATTGATTATGTCATAAAATCCCCAATTGCACATGCCCCTCCAAAGTGGTATACCGATTCTAAAGTGTATGGAAACATGGCGCCATACTCTACAAAACATCCCAAATTTGAGAATGCGCTTCAATATAAATATGACTGGTGGGCATTCAACCAAAATTGGGAATCTTGGTATAGTATGTTTGATTATGGAGATGGGAAAACTTATTACATAAATAATAAGTGGGTAATGTGGACTAATAATGAGCCCACTACAGATTTTATGTTTTGGACTAATTTTATGAGAACTGGAGACCCAAAATACTATAGTTTGGCTGAAAATATGAGTAAGCATACTATGGACGTGGATAATATTCACTGGCCCAAGAAGCGTAGTTACAATGGGGAAATTAATGATGCAATTGACTACTGGAATTATTTAGATGAACCTGAATCAACACCATATCTTGGGATTGGCAGAAGACATGCAAAAGAACATTGGTATGCTTTATTGAGTGCACATGTTTGGATACAAGGGTGGATTTCATCTTATTATATTACTGGGAATCAAAGAGCTCTTGAAGTAGCAAAAATGACCGGTGATACCTATATTAATAGAATTTGGGGAGAACATGACCTTCGTGGGAGAAGACTTTATTTATCAATATTAAATTTAGTTGAACTTTATGATGCAACTAAAGCAGAAAAATATAAAAAAGAGTTGGATCATAGGGTACAAGTATTGCTTGAACTTCAAAAAGAACAAGGCGGCAATCTTTTACTGGACAGGTATGGGTATAGCCAAAATTATGTTGCCCAAGGGCTCTATAAATATTACCAAATAACAGGTAAGAAAGAAGTAAAAAAGGCTTTGATAGATCATGCCAGATGGGTTAGGGATGTACCGCCATATAATCATCAGATGGAGTCATATTTAGCCACAATTTACCCGCTTTTATTAGGTTATGAATTTACTGGTAACGTCACCTTTTTGGATGAGGCAGTAAAAAGATCAGAAGTTTTGAAGGTTGATAATATGACTACTAAAAGCGATAATTTTTCTTCCCAAAAGGAGTACAGTGAAACATTACTTGAAGTCTCTAATTTGCCAGAGGGAGAGGGCAGGCCAGCTATTTGGAAAATCACTAATGGCCTTAGAATTTTTGGTTGGACCCATGCCTATAATATTCCATACCTTCTGTATTGGTTAGATAATCCAGCTCCTGAATCGGCAAAATAATAATGAATGTTAAATGTTTTAATTACTTGATAAATCCATTATTTACATGTTGTTATTTATTGTTAGGATGTTCATCGAAGCATTATTGTCGTTCAGCTAATTTTTTTATAAATATCATAAGGCCTTTTATCCTTATGAAAATTCATGTTTATGTTTTTTGCAATACCAATCTGGGCTCGAATCGTCAATAATACAGCCCCCAAGTCTTATTTTTCCCTTGATGGCTTCTTCACTCATTTCTGATCCTGGTAAACCATAGCCAATTGGTATAACATTCTTATTGTGTTGACATTTTGGGCAATTAGGGGTTTTCATGCTTGCTTTGTTTAATTTGAAAAATCCTTATTATTCCTGCCTAGCGCTTTTGATAAATCGTAGAAGAGCCATAACTGGCGCTCATCCAGTTTCCCTTTTAGATGGGCTGGGTGCATAATAGCGTAGGCATCTTTTATACTTTCATTCTTAAAAAAAAGATGATTGAGAAATACCAATTGGGCGGCAACATCATAGGCAGCAGCTCCGTCCAGTCTGGCTTCACGTTCTGACTTGCCTAATAACCGGTTACTCTCTCTTAGTTCAGATGTTCTCTTTTTAACCTGATATTGAAGCAGGATAGAAAATATTGCGAAGATTGTTAGCCCACCCAACACAATGCCAAAAGCTTGCCACAACCACTGGGGAATAAAAGCCTGCGGTGTAAAAGAAAGATATTTTTTCTCACTCTCGTAGTAAATAGAAGACCGATCGTTAATAAGATGTTGCAACTGCTGGTCAAGTTTTTGCGCTAGAATAACGCCTGCGTCGTTTCGGTTGAAACCATAGCGTACTCTCACATAAGCTATATTTATCGGTGTTTTTACTACATTATCATTTTCTGTTTCCAACGTCCCATAATAGCGGGAAACGAGACCAAGCTCAGCACTACCCATTGAAATCTTGTCGATAACAGCACTATAAGAATTCAACTCTATTATATCAGCAGGGATATCTAGCTTTTCGAGTAAATCAAGTAAACCATTTTCTTCATTCCGCAGATAATAGTCATTCTTTAATACGGCAATACTTTTATTCCTTAGCTCTTCTAATGATGCATAATTAAAATCATCATCGGCATTCTTATATATTTTAGCCCAATTGGTAGTAACCTTGGTTTCATTCATTATAAATATTGAATCCCTATTATCCGAATAGGCCAAAGCAGGCAAAATATCAATTTCGCCTTTTTCCAGTGCTAATAGGCTTTCAGTAAAGTCATAAGCTTGAAATTGCAATTGCCAGCCTTCTTTTTCTGCTATTTCTATTAAAACATCTATACAGAAACCAGATACTTCTCCCTGGTCATCAATATTAATTAATGGTGGGTTTGGATATATCCCCACTTTAATAGATTGGGAATAACCTAAGAAACTAGTCAGAAATAATATGGTTATTAAATAGTACCGCAATTGAGAATCCTATTTTTCTGTTAAGATAATAAACAGATCCTAAAACAATAGTTGTTTATTAGGGCAATTATTTGTCACTCATTTTAAAATAAAAACCCCGGCCTAATGGCTGGGGTTTTCTTCAGTGCTCCTCCTCTCGTGCGCACAATGTTTTTCATAATCAGATGAATATCAATTAGTCATAAACATTATTGTTGTCTTGGGTACTAGAATTTTAATATTATTTCCAAATATTAACTATTTTCTTTTGTATAAGTACGATTAATCTATCGGTGCTTATGCCGCCATACCTTACAATTCTAGGTATAATTTCAGATTTGGATGCATCAATAGCAGTATTCGTAAATGATGGTTCTGGAAGAACAAAAGTAAGAGAGGACCTCATAATTGAAATTGTCAAAAGGCTAATGGACATTAGAAATAAAAGATGATTACACCACACAACAAAATGTATCGTGAATGCGCTATTAAGCTCTATCAATCAGTCCGGCAATTCGACACATTCGTCCACAAGGAAAATGTGAGAACACTCACCATACATAGACGTTCTAGCAGATTCAGCTAAAGCTGATCAAAGTTGTTCTGTCCCGATGTATCGGGACTCTCACCCCTTTGTACTGTGCTAGAATGACCCGCTAATCCAAATTATCTGTACAGTACTTGCATTACAGCTTTAGCTACCCAATGAGGGTAAACATGCTATAACAAGTCACTAAATGTAATTTGGATCATATTCTCGAACTCTTCAAAATAAGAAAAAACAATGTTTACGGTGGCTGTACAACCTAACATAGAATCAGCGGCAAACATCCTGTACGCCTCGGTTCATGTTTGCCACTGATGTGTATTTTTCTTATTTTACGTTCTTAAATATGAACTGCGTTTAGCGGGTCATTGGAATTCATTTTACATAGTCAAACCAAAAAAATGAAACAATACATCAAATTCTTAGTACCTGCTACTCTGCTGATCTTTTTCTCCTATCAAGCCGTAGCTCAAAATGTAGGTGAAATACTTCCAGAATGGACCCCCGGAACCCTAGACATACACGAGATAAGCACAGGAAGAGGGTCTTCCACATTTTTTATGATGCCAGATGGTACTACCATGCTTTATGATGTCGGGGAAGTTACGGAAATTACAGCCACCTGGAGAATTCCCAGGTACGTAGAAGCAAAACCCGATTCTACCAGAGCTTCCGGTGAATGGATTACCCGTTATATAGAACGATTGATGAAACAAACTCCCGCACGCCAAATTGATTATGCACTGCTTTCCCATTTTCATTGGGATCATATGGGGCAGTTGACAGATAATTCACCCCAATCTAAATATGGTCCCTATAAACAGGCTGGCATCACAAGAGTTGCGGAACAAATCCCTATAAAAACTATTTTAGACCGGGGATGGCCGGATTATAGTTATCCAATAGAACAAAGCAACCCCACCATGCTCAATTACAGAGCTTTTCTTAATTCCAATATTGAACACAATAAGATGAAGGTTGAGAGGTTTGAATCCGGGAGTAATGAACAAATTGTTTTGCAATATAAACCGAAAGATTATCCGGAGTTTGAAGTAAGAAACCTCGCCGTAAATGGCAAGGTTTGGACCGGGGTGGGCAATGTGACACGTAACCATTATCCACCACTAAATGTTCTTGAAAAAGAAAACTATCCAGATGAAAACATGTGTAGTATAGCCCTACGGCTTAGCTATGGTAAGTTTGACTATTTTACTGGAGGTGATATCCGGGGCATCCCTCAGATCGGTTCAGCTAATTGGCAGGATCTTGAAACCCCGATTGCCAGCGCAATCGGACCTGTAGAAGTCAGTATTCTCAACCACCATGGCTATATCGATTCTCAAAATGCTTTTTTTGTGAGTTCACTACGTCCTCAAGTGTGGCTGATGTCTGTTTGGGATTCGGCCCATCCAAGCCCAATGGTTTATAAACGATTGTTATCTGAAAAGCTATATCCTGGCTCGCGGGATATTTTTGCTACCGGAATGCATGAAGCAAATAAAATAGTGGTTGTTGGACTTGACAAATTAGCCAGTGATCAGGGACATATTGTCCTACGTGTTGCACCTGGGGGAAATACTTTCCAGGTGATAGTTCTGGATGATAATGCGGAAAATAGTAAAATAAAATCGATCCATGGCCCGTATGTTTGCCGATAAACTATGTTGCAAAAAACTTTACTCTTGTAATGATAAATTTAAATTGAACAAATAGACGATTAAAACGAGCACCAATAAATGCTAAAAATGAATATGCGAACTGAGCATTTGAACAGCATTTGCTAAATTCAAGTTGCATAATCTTAGCTAACATTGTTCATACTCATTTTAGCTTAGGCGTTATGCCACATAGGATTAAGTAGTAGATAATTCTAAATGTGCAAAGTAAAATCAAAATGAATGACGTTCTAGACAATATTTCGAGCCATAATTTAGCTTTATATTCTTTCACTTACCAACTAAAAAAGCAGGATCTCTCAGAAAGTTGATTGTCGTTCATGGGTGGAATTGTGCTGTTAACTAAATTATTGAGGTATTAAAGCAAGTAATACAAAACATCTCCATATCTTAGTATAAACAGTTAAATATAAAGTCATTCTCTAATGAATAAGCAGCTGTTTTATCCAATCCTTGTTCAGCAGAGTTTAATTTTTTTTGTCTAATCTAAATAAGATAACAAAGCATGAAAAAACTACTACTAATGATGATGACACTTACGCTATTGGCTTTTATAAGTCAAGATGCATTGGCGCAGGGTGTTTCAGGAAAAGTTACTAGTTCTGAGGATAATATTGGTGTCCCCGGGGTTAATGTGCTAATTAAAGGCACTACAACAGGAGTAGTTACCGATATAGATGGTAACTACACAATTGAAGTAAGTTCGGGAGATGTTTTAGTATTCTCCTTTGTGGGTTTTAATACTCAAGAAGTAACAGTTAATAACCAGAGCGTTATTAATGTAGTACTTGTTGTTGATGTACGAAGCTTAAGCGAAGTTGTCGTTGTGGGTTACGGTACTTTGGCAAAGATTAGAGTAACAGGCTCTGTTTCTTCTGTTTCTGCGGAACGTATTACAGAAATTCCTGCACTTACAGCAGAGGATGCATTAGTAGGTCAGGTAGCAGGAGTGCAGGTTTTACAAACATCAGGTGAGCCAGGTGCCAATCCAGTAATAAGGATAAGAGGAAGTGGTTCTATTTCTGCTGGTAATGATCCACTGTATGTAGTTGATGGTATTCCTATATCAAAGAATCTCTCTTCTCCTGGCATACAAGGAGGAATTAATAGAAGAAGAGATGCTTTTAGCGTTCCACCTGCTAATCCATTAGCAACCATTAATCCTAATGATATTCAATCAATAGAAGTACTAAAGGATGCATCTGCTGCGGCTATTTATGGTTCGCGAGGAGCCAATGGCGTTGTTATTATTACAACTAAAAAGAGCTCCAATTCTAATGAAGGCGTTTTCTCTTTCAATGTGTTTGCCGGGCAGCATAGTGTAACAAACAAGATTGATTTAATGAATGCTGAGCAACTAATAGATTATACGCGTGATGCAAGAAATAACAATTATGTCCAATCTACAGGAAATCCTGCCAGTGATCCTATGGGTCCTGGGGATAGGGGTAATGGCAATTATGAAATGCCGGCATCTTTCTTGGCACCTGATGGCACTGATACCGACTGGCAAGATCTAATCTTTCAAAAAGCAGGAGTTCAAAGTTATAACCTTTCATATGGCTCGCCGGTAAATAATAAGTCAACTTATTATGTTTCAGGTGGGTACTTTAAACAAGATGGTATAGTAGAAGGTACATCTTTTGAGCGATTCAATATTTTAATGAACCTGAATTCAGATCTTACAGATAAATTGACATTAGACTTAAGGTTGGCACCATCGGTGACGAATAATGACAAGAAACCAGTTAATTCACCATATTTTGCAAGGCCTCCGGGTATTGTCTACTCTGGGTTGGTACATTCACCAACAGTGAAGCCTTATAATGCTGACGGAAGTATTAATCAGCTCGATAATCAATCTTATCTTGGTGGTGGTACAACATCAGCATCTAATCCTTTAGCCATAATAGAGGCAGTCACAGATAACCTCTTTCAGTTCCAAACACAGGCATCCTTAGGGTTGTCATACAAAATCCTTCCGGAATTAACTTTTACAACATTCGGAGGAGCGTATATTAACTTATACAATCGAAATGTTTACAGAGCAAATACGCTGCTCTATAGAACAGCTACTACAGGCGAACCATTTGCCCAATCTACATCTTCAACAGAAGTGAATTGGCTATGGGAAAACACCTTGAATTACGAGAAAGAGTTTGGGGACCATTATTTTAATGCGCTCGGAGGACTTATGATGCAAAAGGATGGAATTACGGCTACGGAAGTTGAAGCTAATAACTTCCCTGATGATTTAGTAAAAACAGTTAGTGGAGGGCAAGTTTTTGCAGGAAACTCAGCAAAAGAAGAATGGTCGCTGATTTCTGCTTTGCTAAGAGTTAATTATACTTTTAAAGACAAGTATTTATTTACGGGTACTATAAGGTCGGATAAGTCATCGCGTTTTGGTACTAATAACCAAACAGGTTATTTCCCATCTTTTTCTGTAGGTTGGAGATTAAATGAAGAAAGCTTCATGAGCTCTATAAATAGTATATCTGAATTAAAGTTAAGAGCAAGCTGGGGACAAACGGGAAATTTTGAGATTCCTAACTATGGGTCAGTTGGACTTTTGAGTCCTGCCAATTATAATTTTAATGGACAAGAGATAAATGGTATAATACAATCTACCACTCCTAACCCTGACCTTACCTGGGAAAAATCAAGTCAAATCGATTTTGGAATGGAATTAGGAATGTTAGACAATCGATTATTTCTCTTAGCAGACTATTACAGTACAGTAACCTCAGATTTATTACTTAATGTAAGTATTACATCTGTCTCTGGGTTCTCTACTGCTCTGCAGAATCTTGGAGAGGTAGAGAATAAGGGCTTTGAATTCTCTTTACTCACACGAAATTTTACAGGTGATTTTACTTGGGAAACGGAGCTTAATTTTTCTACTAATAAGAATGAAGTTCTTTCCCTTAATGAGAAGAATGAACCTATAGTCTCTAGAGGAGGAGCAGGGGATAGGCATATTACACGAGTTGGTGATCCTATTGGCAGCTATTACGGCTATGTAGTGGTAGGAATATATCAAACTGATGCAGAGGTTACAGATGGTAGTAATCCTGTTGATACTCAAGCACCAGATGCACGTGCCGGCGATTTTAAATTTAAGGATGTTGATGGTGATGGCCAAATAACACCTGCTGACAGAACAGTTACGGGTAGCTATTTCCCTGATTTTACTTATGGGTTTACCAACAGGTTTGGATATAAAGGAATTGATCTCAGTATCTTTTTCCAAGGGGTAGAAGGCAATGAAATTTTAAATCTTACTTCGAGACACCTAAAGAATGGCGAAGCTAATTTTAATTCTTACGCAGTTTTTAATGATCGATGGATATCAGCAGCAGAACCTGGCAATGGAAAGATGCCTAGAGCTGACAGGCAAACAGGTAACCATGGTAATAATAATAGGCCATCATCCTTCCAGGTAGAAGATGGATCCTACTTTCGATTAAGATCAATTACCATAGGTTATACTTTGCCGATAAAAAGTACTTCTATAGATAAACTAAGAATTTATGTTAGTGGAAATAATTTGTTCACAGCTACAGATTATTTGGGTTATAACCCGGAGACAAACAATATTTCAGGTAGTAGTTTAACCCCTGGTGAAGATTATGGTACATATCCATTGACCAAATCTTTTGTGTTCGGAGTAAACTTTAACTTTTAATAAAAAAATATAGACATATGAAAAAGATAATCATATCCCTAATAATTGGAATAACAGTAAGCGCTTGTAGCGACTTTACTGACTTAGCTCCTATATCTAATAGGAACGAATCTGCTTTTTATAATAATGCTGATGATTTCATTTTTGGTCTCAATGCTAGCTATGCTATGCTACAACAAGAAGGCGTGTATGGTCGAGCATATTGGACTATGTTTGAGATGAGGGCAGATAATACTGATCAAGGGCCTGATCAAACTGGTTTGGCAAGAGTATATACTCAAATTAATGAGTTTACCGAGGATGCACTAAATGAGCAAATTGATGCAGCATGGACTGGATCCTATAAGGTGATTGCTAATAGTAATGTAATCCTGGATAGAATTGGCTCTATAGAGATGGATGCTACCCTGAAAAGTCAAATTATTGGTGAAGCATTATTCTTGCGGTCATTAATGTATTACCATTTGGCTGTTGCTTTTGGCAATATCCCTCTACAACTCACTGCATTTGTTCCAGGTAATGAATTAACCCAGGTTGATGCTAATGCTGTTTATACCCAGTTAGTGGGTGATTTAACCACAGCAGAAACAAACCTCTCTGCTACCAATGCCGAAGTAGGCAGGGCAACGAAAGGGGCAGCTGCTACACTACTAGCAAAAGTATTGTTAACGCAGGGAAATAAGAGTGGCGCAGAGACAGTATTAAACCGAATCATCTCTACTTATGGTTATTCCCTCATGGACCCTTACTCAGATTTATGGGGCGCAGCAAATGAGAATAATGGAGAATCCATTTTTGAAGTTCAGTTTATAAGTGGTGGTATTGGCCAGGGAAGTACTTTTACAAACGATTTCTCTCCTAGTGCTGACTTACAAAATGGAGAAGGGTTTGGTCGTAATCGCCCTACATTGGCCATGGAGAATTCTTATGAAGTTAATGACCTTAGGTTTGCATCTTCAATGGGAGTCAGTTATGTAGATAATGGAGGTAATACGGTAATAGCTAACTATGTTAGAAAATTTGAAAGTAACCCTCCGAATCCAAATGATGCTGATATTAACTTTGTGGTCTTCAGATATTCTGATGTTCTTCTAATGCTTGCAGAAGCACTAGGAGATTCTCCCGCTGGCTACGTGGAGATAAATAAGGTTAGGTTTAGAGCTGGTTTGCCAGATATAGATGCAGCAACTCCAGGCACATTTGATGAAAAGCTATTGCATGAACGACAAGTTGAACTTGCCTTCGAAAATCATAGATGGGCGGATTTATTAAGGTTTGGCGTGGCTGCACAAAAGGTTAATGAGGCAGAGCCATTTATACCAGTGTCTGCTGTTAAAACTCTCTTTCTTATCCCTCAAAGAGAACTGGATATAAATACTAACTTCACACAAAACAGCAACTAATTAAGTCGTTTAATACCATTATAGGTTCGAGGTTTCTGACAGGAAACCTTGAACCTATAAATTGGGTGTTTTTCAACGCATAAAAATTATTTCTATGAGAAAAAGAAAGTTTTTTTTGTTACTAATCATAGTGCTTCTTTGGCATGTAGATACTATTGAAGCTCAGGATGTCGCAGAGAAAAAAATAAACATTATTGTTATTGGCGCCCATCCGGATGATTGTGATAATAAAATGGGAGGAACAGCTGCATTATTTGCTAAAATGGGACATCACGTGAAGTTTGTTGCAGTTACCAATGGAGATGCGGGCCATTACACAAAAGGAGGGGGAGCACTTGCAAAGATTCGAAGAGCCGAAGCAGAAGAAGCGGCAAAGCGTTTGGGTATAGATGAGTATACTGTATTAGATAATCATGATGCTGAACTATTACCAACTTTAGCTATAAGGAATGACCTTATAAGAGAAATAAGAAATTGGAACGCCGATGTGGTACTTACACATAGACCTGTGGATTACCATCCTGATCACCGGTATACAGGAATTCTTGTACAAGATGCTGCTTATTTAGTAATTGTTCCAAATGTTACTCCAGATACCCCGCCACTTAAGAAAAACCCGGTATTTCTCTATCTGCAAGATCGATTCCAAAAACCATATAGCTTTCAACCGGATATTGCTGTGGATATAACAAGTACATTCAATAAAAAGATGGAAGCACTCGATGCACATCAGTCACAGTTTTATGAGTGGTTGCCTTGGACATCAGGGAGACTTGCTGACGTGCCTACAAGCAAAGAGGATAGGATGAAATTTCTAGTTAATATTTGGTCTAGGACTGTTAGCCCAGATGTTCGTGAATCACTTAAGAGGTGGTACGGTCCCCAAAAAGGAGAAAATATCAAATATGCTGAAGCTTTTGAAATCTGTGAATATGGGAAGCAACCAACGGATTCTGAGCTGCGTGTCTTATTTCCAATGTTAAATAAATAATAATGAAAAAAATATCTATAATATTCTTTTTAATGGTGATGGTCATCGCGGCTATTGGTCAAGAAAATAAGACGCTAAGGATAATTGCTATCGGTGCGCACCCGGATGATTGTGATAGCAAGTTTGGCGGCACAGCAGCCTTATTAGTAAAAATGGGTCATAAAGTTAAATTTTTAGCACTTACAAATGGCGATGCAGGGCACCAAAGCATGGGTGGCGGTGCACTTGGTAAAAGAAGAAGGGCAGAAGCTAAGCGAGCTGGTGAAGTCTTGGGAGTAGAATATGATGTTCTTGATAATCATGATGCAGAGCTTATTCCAACCTTACAAGTAAGACATCAAGTTATAAGGAAAATTCGTGAGTGGGATGCAGATGTAGTTCTTGGCCTTCGTCCAAATGATTATCATCCTGATCATAGAAATGCAGGAATCGCAGTGCAAGATGCCGCATATTTAGTTATAGTTCCTAATGTAACACCGGATACGCCACCACTTAAGAAAAACCCAGTGTTCCTATACATGAATGATCGGTTTCAGAAACCTTACCCATTCTCAAAAGACATCGTAGTTGTAGTCGACAATGTATTCGACCAAAAGGTACTGGCACTTTCACAACATGATTCGCAAATGTTTGAATGGGGACCATGGACTCAAGGTATAGACCCAAGTACAATTCCTGCTGGGAAAGAAGAAAGACAAGAATAACAAGTCT
>PVMS01060870.1_pt1 | contig 14191 bp, 13 predicted proteins | sample 1853461 | NCBI WGS metagenome assembly PVMS01 (sample SAMN08582032, study PRJNA380276) | Marine sediment metagenome, whole genome shotgun sequencing project. | isolation source: ocean sediment barecode stripped | collected 2017 | reverse complement strand
CACACCAGGCGTGCTTCACCGCGATCCCGTTTAGGGTGACTCCCGGGCTCCGACGCATACGGGCATGCTTCGGGCGGAAGGCACTAAGCTAGGTTTTTAAGCTGCTAGTGCGTAGTTGTCGTCGTTGGCAACTAAAAGTTTTGCAATCAGTTTAACGAGTTATTTGCTGCTCGGCATGCACCTAGAGTTTCACGACCCACGTCGAAGCCAGGTCGCCCCCAAGTATTATTTCGACTGCTATTCTACCGATTTGTTGCGAGCCTGTCTGCAAAAGGTGGAATTTGGATGTTGAATCAGTGAGCGATCTTGCGAATCTTCCTGGTTCCGATATGAATTAGCTTAGGCAATTCAGTCGGGTCTTCAAGAATGAAATCGGCACCCAGGTTCTCAACAGGGATTGAGCGATAGCCCCAAGGAACCACGCCAACTTCGACACCAGCGGCGCGGGCCGCATCGACATCCACGGTTGAATCACCAATCATCATGCCGGCTTTGGGTTCGGTTACCAGTTCCTCAAGACATCTCAGTAGAGGCAGCGGATCGGGTTTGCGGGTTGAAGTGGTATCTCCGCCTACCACGCTGCTGAAGTATTTGGATAAACCCAGGCCTTCAAGGATTTGCCGGGAAAGCGCCTCGGGTTTGTTGGTGCACACACCCATCGGAATATTCATCGCCTGGAGTTGCTCCAGCGTTTTGACAATTTGCGGGTAGGGGCGGGTTTGCTCTGTTGCGCAATTTGAATACACCTTCACAAAGATGGGTATCAATTGCTCAAGCTGTTCAGGTTCCAAGCGCATTCCAATGGCATTAAATCCGCGCTCGATCAACTTGGGCACGCCGTTGCCGATCATCGTTCGAACTGTGTCGAGCGAATGGACGGCAAATCCGCGCATATCCAACACGGTGTTCAGCGCCGTCGCCAGGTCCGGCGCTGAATCTACCAGGGTACCGTCAAGGTCCCAGACAATGGCTTCTGCTTTAAACATATTACCGCTCAGCGGACGCGGCGCCGGCGTTCCATCAGGCGCAATATCATCGGTGTGAGGATGAGTTGCATGGCGATATCCAGCTTGCCGCCCGGTATGACGATGGTATTGGCACGTGACATAAAGCTGTCGTGAATCATTGAGACCAGGTAGGGCATATCAATACCGCGCGGGTTTTTGAAACGGATCACCACCATCGATTCGTCGGCCGTCGGTATATAACGGGCGATGAAGGCATTGGAGGTATCCACGGTCGGGATACGCTGAAAATTGATATCCGTCTGGCTAAATTGCGGGCAGATATAATTGATGTAATCAGGCATCCGTCTGAGGATTGTGTCCTTGATGGCATCGGTTGAATAACCACGATCAGCCTTGTCGCGTTGAATTTTCTGAATCCATTCCAGGTTGATCACCGGTACTACACCGATCTTCAGGTCGCAATGCTGGGCGATATTGACCTCGTCGGTTACCACTGCTCCGTGCAGTCCTTCATAGAACAGTATCTCGGTTTCTTCGGGAATCTCGCGCCAGTCGGTAAAATTCCCTGGTGGCGTGTCGCGAAGTTCGGCTTCGATATCATCGTGTACATAATTTCGGATTCGGCCGCTGCCATCTTCGCCAAACTGCCTGAAAACATTTTCCAGGTCCTCCAGGCGGTTAGCCTCAGGCCCAAAATGACTGAAGTGATTGTTGCCTCTCTCGCTTTCTTCCTGCATTACCGCTTTCATGTCTGCGCGGTCATAGCGATGAAAAGCATCACCTTCAATCGCGGTGGCATTGATGCCTTCGCGGGAAAAAATGACGTCGAAAGTATGTTTGACCGAGGTGGTTCCGGCACCGGAAGAGCCTGTGACAGAGATAATGGGATGTTTGACTGACATTGCATTCTCCTCGGTTAGTTGCGCAACAGGGTGCGATTTCTGAATAATTGGGGGCGTTCGTGGTAGGGGTTAAGACCATCGTAATATTGCTCAACCAGTTCCACTTCGTGTTTTGAGCCAAAAATCATCGGTACCCGTTGATGGGTGCTTGTTGGCTGAATTTCCATGACGCGCTGGGTTCCGGTTGAGGCATAACCACCCGCTTGTTCGATTAAAAAGGCAATCGGGTTGCATTCATAGATCAGGCGTAAACGACCTGCTGAGTAACCCTGGCGAATGTCGCCCGGGTACAGGAATATACCGCCACGTGAGAGAATGCGATGGCATTCTGCGACCAGTGATGCAATCCAGCGCATGTTGTAATTGGTGCCATGCGGGCCGTCTTCGCCTTCGAGACAATCATCCACATAGGCCTTGATGTGTCCATCCCATTGACGGGAGTTGGAACTGTTGATGGCAAATTCATTGGTGGTCTCGGTAACCGCAATGGCTTCGGATGTCAGGCGATACTCGCCGGTGAGGGGGTCCAGCGTGAAGATCATGCAGCCATCACCCATTGTCAGTACCAGTGCGGTTTGTGGCCCGTAGATTACGTAGCCTGCGGCCAGCTGAGCAGTACCCGGCTGTAATAAGCGGCAGGTATCATCATCGCCGCGAATGGCGGGCAGAATTGAGAAAATCGTACCAACCGAGACATTGGTATCAATATTTGAGGATCCATCCAATGGGTCGGTTGCGACATACAGAGGTGCACCCTTTTTGATGGGGAAGGGCTCTTCCAGTTCCTCGGACACCAGGCAGGCGACCGGGGCGTCCTGAATTGCCTCGATAATCAGGTCATTGGCGATCAGGTCGAGGGCTTTTTGGGTGTCGCCATCGGCATTGTCGCCTTCCTCGGCGCCCAGCTCGCCAGCTAACGGGCCGCGGGCAACCAGGGCTGAGATTTCGATACAGGCCTCGGCGATGGCTTCGATGGTCTGGCTGATTGCCTGGCGGTCGTCAGCGTCCTGTGCCCATTCAGTGAGGTAATGATTCAATGTGGGGAATTCGCTCATCGTCTGCCTCTCTCCGCGCTTGTTTGGTTAATGCAGAAAAGTATAAGCAAGGCAGGCACTACCCGAAATATGCGTATGGGGGGTAGGGGAGAACTTATTTGGGTGGGGAAAAACCTACCCGAAAGGAAGGGCTCGAGTAAAAGTGGCTTAAGCTTTCAGGTAGAGCGCAATAGCCTGTCCGCGATTGTTCACATTGAGTTTTTCGAACAAGTTGCTGATGTGGTATTTCACAGTATTGGTGGAAACACCTTTTTCAGCAGCGATTTGCTTATTGGTGCGCCCGGCTGCCAGCGATGACAATATTTCAAGTTCGCGTTTGGTCAGTGTGGAAATAGGGGTGGCGTTGATCTGGCTGACGTCAAGGTAGGGGAATACCATCCGTCCCCTGGCCACTTCAGCGACCGTATCGAGCAGGTATTCAGGTTGCTCATTTTTTGATACATAGGCGGCAGCGCCGTGCGCCATCGCGTGTGCCGGTACGGTTTCGCTCTCAATTCCGGAGTAGACCACCACCCTGGGAGCATTGGGGTTGGTTCTGAGATGGTCCAGAATAAAACGGGCATCGGCGGGAGGAATGACCCAGCCAATAATGGCAACGTCAATGTCCTCCTGTTTGATCTGGGCAAGAAACTCTTCCGAGTTCTTACTGATCGAAACAAACTCGAATCGATCATCTTCATTGAACAAGGTGCGCAGGGCAGTCTGCATCAGCGGACTCTTGTCTGCGATGCCTACGTGAATGGGCTTGTGTTTATTTTGTTGTCCGTTAGCCATGTTTCATTATACGGGCTTTCTGCCGTTGCCAGTCGCGATCTTTCTGGTCGGCGCGTTTGTCGTGCGCTTTTTTGCCCTTGGCCGTGCCGATTTCAACTTTTACCTTGCCGTGTGACCAGTACATGGCCGTTGGAACCACGGTAAAACCCTTGCGGTCGACCAGGCCCGTGATACGGTCGATTTCGCGCCGGTGCAATAACAATTTGCGCGTGCGGGTGGGGTCGGGTGTGATGTGCTTGGAAGCGGTCGGCAATGGATCGATGCGACAGCCAAACAGGAATGCTTCATTGTCTTTCAACAAAACATAGCTGTCGGTGAACTGCACGCGTGATTCACGCAATGACTTCACTTCCCAGCCTTGCAGGCTCAGACCAGCCTCAAGCCGTTCCTCGATATGGTATTCAAACCGTGCGCGCTTGTTCAGGGCGATTGTTTTGCTGCCTTTTGTGGCCTTTTTATTCATCTTATGCCTTCCTTTCAGCAGGCTATTTTACTGCCTGTTGCCTGCTTCTGAAACACCGCGCTGTTATTCGTGTAAAATTTTCCGATTGTTGTGACAGGTTACGTATGAAAATTGAACGCTCAGCACTGGTGACACACAGCGCCATGGATATGTATGGACTGGTTGCGGATGTCCCGTCGTATCCGGAATTTCTGAGCTGGTGTACCGCATCCGAGGTACTCGAGCAAAGCAGTGACGTGCAAAAGGCCTCGCTGACGGTTGTGGTCGCGGGTATTAAACAGCAGTTTACAACCATCAATACCTTGTATGTCGGCGAGCGGGTAGAGCTAAAATTACTGGAAGGTCCGTTTCGGGATTTACACGGCGAATGGTCTTTTCTCCAGTTGGGTACCGATGGCTGCAAAATCAGCCTGGAACTGGAATTTGAAATGATGGCCGGGCCGATGGCGGTGCTTTTTGGCACGGGTTTCGGCAAAGTCGCAAATCGTTTGCTGGATGATTTCTGCAAACGTGCAGAACAGGTGTATCTGCCATGACTGATTCAGAACAAAAGCAAAAAGTCTCCGTCGAGGTGGTACTGGCCATGCCTGACCGGCAGAGCCTCAAGGCATTGCAGCTCAGTACCGGTTCGACCATCGCAGATGCGATAACGCAATCGGGCATCCTGGAAGAATTTGAAAGCTTTGAGCTGGACCCGGCCAAAGTAGGCGTTTTTGGTCGAAAGGCCGCCATGACCGACGTATTGCGTGATGGTGACCGGGTAGAAATCTACCGGCCACTGATCGCTGATCCAAAAGAAAGCCGCCGCCAGCGGGCTTTGAAACAGGCTAAAACCTGAATATTTAATTTACTGCTTAATTGGTATATCGACCGGTACGGTAATACCCACGATGTTCAGATCTTTCTCAATTCTGCGCAGGGCTGCCTGGGCCGCATTGAATGTATCATACAAACCAGCCCGTACCTGATGCCGTGTTCCCAGTCCCGGCACTATATGCTCATTCAGACTCGCGGTGTGTCCTTTAGCCCTGACTTTCTTCAAAAATTCTTCCGCTTCTTCATGCGTATTGAAAGCACCCAGTTGTAAAGTCCAGTTAATCACGCCGTCATCCGTGAGTAGCTCGGTTCTCTTGGCCTTGTCTACATCATCAATACCGGCGACTGCAGATTTGGTCTCTTCAAGTGCCTTGATGTCGCCACCTTTTGAATCACCGATGCCATCGGTTGCAACCAACAGGTCGTTTTCAAAGGTCAATGTCACCAGGCGACGCACAGGTTCACCACCACGGCGGCTCAACATCGAGATATAATCCCAACGATCCTGGTGGAACGGGTCGTGGATGGCAGGAGTGCCCAACAGGTAAGAGACCTGTTTTTTACTCATGCCAATCTCTACCTGGTCCAGGTCGTCCTGCACGTGGGCGTTGCCCTGCTGCACATTTTGCTTGTAAATTAACTTGCAGCCCGTGTTCAAAGTCAGAACAGCCAGTAGGGCAATAAACAAATACCTGGTCATTTGGTTCCTGCAGCGATTGCTGATGCATAAGATCAAGGCGGTGAATGATACAATAGTCTGCGGTCCTGAAAAACAGGCCATTCAATATTATTAGTTAAATTTTTATGAAGGGACAAAGCAGTGGACTCAGGAAATCTTCGAAAAGTTGGTCTGAAAGTTACCCAGCCGAGAAAACTCATCCTCGATTTGCTTGAGGGAACCGACAATAAGCATGTCACAGCCGATGACATATATCGTGTCCTGATGCAGGCAGGTGAAGACATTGGTCTGGCAACGGTTTACCGTGTACTCAACCAGTTTGAGTCAGCGGGACTGGTGGTTAAACATAACTTTGAGGGTGGTCAGGCATACTACGAACTCGATTCGGGCAGCCACCATGATCACATGGTCTGTGTGGAAACCGGTACAGTCATAGAGTTCACTAACGACGAAATTGAAAGGTTACAGGCAGAAATAGCTGCTGAGCATGGCTACGAGATCGAAGACCATAGCCTGGTGATCTATGTGCGACCTAAAAAGTCCTGACCAAAAATCCTGATTTGAGTGCTGGTTCAGGCGGCGTTTTTCGCTGCACTGAGTAGTTCGGCTGCATGGGCGCGGCTTTGCTCTGAGATTTTCCCGCTCAGCATGCGTGCAATTTCATCGACCCGGTCCTCGCTGCCCAGCAGACTCGTATCGACAACCGTAGAAACTTCACCGGATGCCTTGCTGACCTGTAATTGATGGGTGGCGCAAACCGCGACCTGTGCCAGGTGGGTGACGCAAAGCGCCTGCCCGCTGCCAGCCAGACGTTTTAACAAACCGCCCACAGCGTTGGCCGTTTCGCCGCCGATACCTGCATCTACTTCATCAAATATTTGCGTAACCGCCTCGTTTCCTGAGGCTGCCGCCACTTTGATGGCCAGGCTGATACGTGATAATTCGCCACCTGAGGCGATTTTGCCTAGCGGGCCGGGCGGGGTTCCGGGGTTCGCGCTGATTTTTATTTGTACTTCATCATCGCCGCGAGAGGAGGGCGTTGATTCTGGGTTAAGGGAAACTTCCAGTTCAAAAATGCCACCGGCCATCCCCAGTTCTGACATCAGGTCCATAACCCGTCGAGATAACTTTGCTGCCTGCTGTCTACGTTTTTGGTGCAGGCTATTGGCGGCTTTCCGGTAGTTGGCAAGGCTTGCTTTAATCGCTGCTTGTAATTCGCCACGGCGCTGCTCTGAACCACTGGCCCGTTCAATTCGTGAGCTCAGCTTGTGCATCACCGCTTCAAGTTCTTCCATCCGCACACGGTGCTTGCGTGACAGGTCATGCAATTGATCCAGGCTGCTGACGACTTTCGCAAAACGTGCCGGGTTCAGGTCAAGCTGGTCACGTGCGGCGCGCAGGGAGTTGAGAGCCTCTTCACAGTTAACCGCTGCTTCCTGCAGCATCTGGTTTGCCGCCTTGATGTCCTCATCCATCGGGATGAATTCCTGCAGTTGGCCGAGGCTGGAATTGATGCCTGAATTGATCCCGCCGTCGGCCGCAGCTGATTCCGGCTCGAGTAACTCGATGCTGGCAGTCAAGGCATCCAACAAACTGTCGCCGGCAGCCAGACGGTCGTGCTCTGTTTGCAGCGCATTGATGGTATTGGCATCAAGTTCATGCTGCTGTAATTCTGCAAGCTGGAAGTTCAGAAACTCCAGGTCAGTCGCAGAAATGGCCGTTTCCTGATCGAGAGTGTCGAGTTCTGCGGTCAGGTTTTTCCATTTGCTGTAAGCAGATTTTACTGCCGTGATCTCGACTGAATGCTGGCTGGCGCGATCGAGTAACTTGAACTGTTCCGTGGTTTTGGTCAGGCGCAGGTGTTCATTTTGGCCATGTATCTCGACCAGCAAATGCCCCAGGGATTGAATTTGTTGAAGCGTTACCGGTGTACCGTTGATAAAGGCGCGGGAGCGCCCTTTGTTAGTGATCGTTCGGCGCAGTAAACAACTGTCACCGGCTGATAAATCAAATTCAGCAAGCCATTGTCGAGCTTCTTTATTGCCGGTCACGGAAAACTCGGCAGTCAGTTCTGCCCGTTCGGTCCCGGCGCGTACCCAGCCTGCATCGGAACGATCACCCAGCAGCAAACCGAGCGCATCGACCAGTATCGACTTGCCGGCACCGGTTTCACCCGTGATTGCGGTGAAACCTTCACCGATCTCCAGGTCGAGCGTTGGCACAATTGCAAAGTTGCTGATGTGAAGGTGATTAAGCATGTCCAAGCGAAATTATATTGAGTGCCTGATAGTATCGCTGCTTGAATCGCTGTTGCCAATCCCCATATCAGGGCTGACAGCAAGTGCCGGAGGACTAGCTTCCCGCAAACCAGGAGCAAGGACAGTGACTGCACAAAACAGTGACAACGAAAACATTAAAGACCCCAGCGAAGAAGAAGCGCGGGCGGAGGTGGCAGAAATCGCGGAAGATGCCGTCAATGAAGCCGATGGGGAGCAATTCTCAAATGATCCCATCGTGGTTCTGGAGGCCGCATTGGACGCCGCAAAGCTCCAGGTCATAGAAGCACGCCAGGATATGCTGCGGATGCAGGCCGATATGGAAAACCTGCGTAAACGCCTGGTGCGTGAGCATGAAAAAGCCCGTCGCCGGACCCTGGAAAGGTTTATGAGCGACCTTCTGCCGGTGCGTGACAGCCTCGAGCGTGGTCTGGAAGCGGCCGAAGACAAGGCGGCCACGGTTGAAGCACTCAAACAGGGCAAGCAGCTGATCATGAAAATGCTGACCAAGGTGATGGGTGACCACGGTCTGCAGACAATTGACCCGGCGGGTGAAACTTTTGACCCCGAAAAGCACGAGGCGCTGACCATGTTGCCGTCGGCGGATCACGACGAAAACACCATTATCGATGTGATTGAAAAAGGTTATCAACTGCATGAACGGCTGATCAGACCGGCCAAGGTTGTGGTCTCGCGCAAACCCTGAATTCAGGAAAAATGTATTGAAAAACATGGGCTAGACCCCATGTTTCAGAACATCAAATTACTAATCTATTTTTGGAGATATTAAATGGCTAAGATCATAGGAATCGATCTGGGTACCACCAACAGCTGCGTCGCAGTGATGGAAGGTGGTGAGCCCCGGGTCATCGAAAATTCAGAGGGTGATCGCACCACACCATCGATTGTGGCGTTCACCAAAGATGACGAAGTACTGGTGGGCCTGCCGGCCAAACGCCAGGCTGTCACTAACCCGACCAACACATTATTCGCTATCAAACGTCTGATCGGACGTAAGTTCAGCGAAGACGTGGTTCAGAAAGATATGGACCTGGTGCCTTACAAAATCGTTAAAGCCGAAAACGGCGATGCGTGGGTGGAAGCCGGTGGCAAGAAAATGGCGCCGCCTGAAATTTCAGCGCGTGTGTTGATGAAGATGAAGAAAACCGCTGAAGATTATCTCGGCGAAGAAGTTACCGAAGCGGTCATTACAGTTCCTGCTTACTTCAACAACCACCAGCGCCAGGCGACCGAGGATGCGGGCAAGATTGCCGGGTTGAAAGTTCGTCGGGTGATTTCCGAGCCGACCGCTGCCGCATTGGCATTTGGTGTCGACAAGAAGGGTGGCGAGCGTAAAATAGCTGTATATGACCTCGGTGGCGGTACTTTTGACGTATCCATCATCGAAATCGCAGACGTTGACGGTGAGCACCAGATCGAAGTGCTGTCTACCTCGGGTGATACCTTCCTGGGTGGTGAAGATTTTGACAAACGTGTCATCGACTACCTGGTATCCGAGTTCAAGAAAGACCAGGGTGTTGATCTGAAAAATGGTCCTTTGGCCCTGCAACGCCTGAAAGAAGGTGCTGAGCGCGCCAAGATCGAATTATCCACATCCGAGCAGACCGAAATTAATCTGCCGTACATCACTGCAGATGCCAGCGGTCCAAAGCATCTGAATATCAAATTGACCCGCGCCAAGCTCGAGTCGCTGGTTGAACACCTAGTCAAAAAGACCCTCGGCCCTTGTCGTACGGCGCTTGATGACGCCGGCCTGAAAGTCGATGAAATTGCGGATGTCATCCTGGTGGGCGGTCAAACCCGTATGCCGATGGTGCAGTCTCTGGTAACCGAGTTATTCGGTCAGACGCCGCGCAGAGATATCAATCCTGATGAAGCCGTTGCCCTTGGCGCTGCCGTTCAGGGTGGTGTGTTGTCCGGTGAAGTCACCGACGTGTTGTTACTGGATGTCACCCCCTTATCCCTCGGTATCGAAACCATGGGCGGTGTGATGACCAAGCTGATCGAGAAAAACACCACGATTCCGACCAAGGCATCGCAGATATTCTCAACCGCTGAAGATAACCAGACCGCGGTGACGGTACACGTGTTACAGGGTGAACGCGAAATCGCCAGTGCCAATAAATCTTTGGCGCGTTTTGATTTGGCGGGTATTGCCCCGGCCTCGCGCGGTATGCCACAGATTGAAGTGACCTTCGATATCGACGCCAACGCCATCATGCACGTGAGCGCCAAAGACAGCGCCACCGGCAAGGAACAGCGGATTGAAATCAAATCCAGTGCCGGCCTGTCCGAGGATGAGATCGAGAAAATGGTGCAGGACGCCGAGGCTCACGCCGAGGAAGATCGCAAGTTCCACGAAACGGTTACTGCGCGTAATAACGCTGACGCCATGGTTCACGCCACCCGTTCAAGCCTGAAAGAGATGGGTGACAAGCTCGGTGAGGAAGATCGCAAGAATATCGATACCGCGATCGAAGCTGTTGAAGCCGCAATGAAGGAAGATGACAAGGACGCAATCGATGCAGCGACAACCAAGCTGACAGAAGCTGCCCAGGTAATCTACCAGCAGGCACAAGCAGAAGCTGAAGCCGGTGCAGCAGATGCCGGCGGGTCAGCCGAAGCAGCAGCCGATGATGTGGTTGATGCCGAGTTTGAAGAAGTTGATGAAAGTAATGAAAACAAGGATGAAGACAAATAATTTATTTGTGTTATCTCCAGTAGTATGTAATTACGCCCCGGCATCCGCCGGGGCTTTTTTATGCCTGTCACCCCAGTTGCGAGTCACCCCGGACTTGATCCGGTATGACGGGGCTCTCAATGCTTGTGTAAGTGCCAACACCACCGCAGCAGAAATCTGAGATATAATTATCGATTGCCCGTGAGCCGTCACCAGTACTCAATTTATCCAGGAGCAAGACCCATGAAACCATTTCTTCCGTCAACAGCGAGTCTTTTGTTGATCACCACATGCATGGCATTTAGCAGCCTGACTTTTGCGCAAATCCCCCCACCACAAGACCCCAAAGACATGCTTTCCGAACAATACACCGGTGAAAGCTATTCACCGTATGCCGGTCGCGGTTTTGGCACCACGCCATTGTGGGGTGATACACACTTGCACACTGGTAACTCTTTTGACGCCGGTGCGTTTGGCGCCAGGCTGACGCCGGAAGATGCACACCGGTTTGCCCGCGGCGATGAAGTGATTTCTTCGACCGGAATCCCGGTTCGCCTGTCGCGGCCACTGGATTGGCTAGTGGTGTCTGATCACTCGGATAATATGGGTTTCTTCCTCGATCTTTATGCCGGTAAAAAAGAGATCCTCGACATTCCCCAGGGTAAGGAGTGGTATGACAAGATCATGGCGGGTAAGGGGCCTGAAGTCGCCTATGAAATGATTGGTTTGTTCGCCAATGGCAAATTTCCCGAAGACCTGATGTATTGGCCCGATAAAGAGCCCTATAAGGATGTATGGCAAAGAACCATTGATGCGGCGGAGGAATACAACAACCCTGGCATCTATACCGCTTTTATCGGTTACGAATGGACCTCCCTTGTCACCGGTAACAATATGCACCGGGTGGTGATTTACCGCGATGATGCGGATAAGGGAAGGCAGATGGTGCCTTATACGACCTACGCCCCATTTGGCAGCCCTAATCCGCGTGATCTTTGGAAGTGGCTTGAAGGTTACGAGAAGAAAACCGGTGGCAATGTACTGGCCATTGCCCATAACGGTAATCTCTCCAACGGCATCATGTTTCCACTTGATGCCCAATATGATGGCAGAAAGCTGGACGCTGAATACGTCGAACAGCGTATCAAGTGGGAACCGCTTTATGAGTTCACACAAATTAAAGGAGATGGTGAGGCTCACCCCTACCTGTCACCGGAAGACGAATTTGCGGATTATGAGACCTGGGATATAGGCAACCTGGATACAGTTCCAACGGTCAAGACTAACGACATGCTGGCGGCTGAATATGCCCGTGAAGCACTTAAAAGCGGCCTTGCAATCGAGGCGAAATTGGGAACCAACCCTTACAAATTTGGTGCTATCGGCTCCACCGATAGCCATACCGGTTTAGCCACCGCGCAGGAAGATAATTTCTTTGGCAAACACTCCGGTGCCGAGCCAAAACCATCGCGGATGGGACACCCGTTCCTGAAAAATGAAAAAGGCACAATCTTTGGTTGGGGCATGGTTTCATCCGGCCTTGCAGCAGTCTATGCAAAAGAAAACACCCGCCAATCCATTTTCGATGCCATGGAGCGTAAAGAGACCTACGGAACCACCGGTAGCCGGATGACAGTTCGGTTCTTTGGTGGCTGGGAATACACCGATCAGGATATCAAGAGTCGGCATCCGGCCCTTGCAGGTTACCAGAAGGGCGTACCGATGGGCAGTGATCTGAAAGCCCGTAAAGGCAATGAATCACCATCGTTCATGGTATTCGCACTGCGCGACCCCATCGGTGGCAACCTCGATCGAATCCAGATCGTCAAGGGTTGGCTGGACAACGAGGGCAAGACCCACGAAAAAGTTTATGACGTGGTCTGGTCCGGTGACCGCAAACCTGGTTCAAACGGTAAATTACCAGCAGTGGGTAACACCGTAGATGCAGCAACTGCCAGTTTCACAAACTCCATCGGTGATTCAGAGTTGGCCACCGTCTGGACAGATCCGGATTTTGACGCGCAACAAAGTGCTTTCTATTACGCCCGGGTTATTGAAATCCCGACGCCGCGCTGGTCCACCCATGAAGCTTTCCGGTTTGGCATCCCAATTCCCGATGGCGCCCCTGTTTCGACTCAGGAAAGAGCTTACACATCTGCAATTTGGTATAAGCCTGAATAATATGGGCCCCGGTTAGATTTAAACCCCGGCATTGACCGGGGTTTTTTTATTCCTGGGGAAGTATGGAGCCTGAAACCCGTCTCTGATCAGACGCTGTAGGTGGTACGCCCGCCCATAACCGTTCTCATGACTTTGATATCAATGATTGTATTCGGGTCGACCTTGTGGGGGTCTTTTTCCAGGATAACGAAGTCTGCCAGTTTGCCGGCTGTGAGTGAGCCTTTAATGTTTTCCTCGAATGATGAATAGGCGCCGTTTACGGTGCATATTTGCAGGGCCTCAGACACTGAAATGCGCTGGCTTGGGCCCCAGATCCGTCCCTGGGTGTCCTGCCTGGTGACCATACTCTGAATCGCCATCATTGGTTCGAATGGCCCCGGCGGATAATCGGAAGCAGGCGCAACCGGAATACCATGGTCCAGAAAGCTTCTGTGCGCGAACATGTGTTGCATTTTTTCCTCGCCGTATTCGGTCCACTTGTTGCCGTGAAAGTAGGCATAGGTGTAGAAAGGAAAAGGTATGGATCCGGTATTCTTGATCCGCGCCAGCAGATCGGGGTTGATCAATGAACAATGCTCGAGCCTGTACCTGGGATTCTCACCGGTTTGGTCTTTGAGTACACGTTCGTACGCTTTCAATACCATATCAATGGCGATATCGCCGTTAGCGTGAATTCCGATACGGAAGTTGTGAGCAACGGCATCATCAACGGCCGCGTCAATTTCCTGCTGGCCCATCGTCAAAATGCCGTAATCATCCGGTCGACCAAGATAGGGCGTCGACATCCGCATGGTGCGTTCGGACGCAGAGCCGTCTGCAGCATACTTGACCGCGCCGATGCGAAGCATATCGTCACCGAAACCGGAGCGGATGCCGGCGTCCTTGAGTGATTGATAGATAGAATCATCCCCACCTGGCATGAATGACACACGAAAGTGCAGTTGATCGGCCGCGCGCGCATCCTGCAGTGCAATGAGGTTTGCGCTGTTTCCCCATGCATCGGTTGTCGAGGTTAGCCCAAATGACGCCATCCGGGCCGAGGCTACACGAACTGAATCCTGTCGAACTTCGCGGTCAATAACTGGCCAGGTACCATGCTCGTATAACGCAAGCATCGCGAGTTCGGCGACTTTGCCGGTGAATGCGCCATTTTCCCGATAATATTTGCCGCCGTCCGGATCTGGCGTTTCCATAGTGATACCGGCAACTTCAAATGCCTTGGTGTTGATCACAGCAGTATGGCCGCCACGGTGCAAGACGAACACGGGGTGATCCGGTATGGCTTCATCGAGATCTTTCAGGTTAAGTGGGCGCCCATCCACAAACTTTGTATCGTCATACATTTCACCGCGAACCCAATGCCCCGGAGGCGTTAT
>PVMS01120338.1_pt1 | contig 14196 bp, 21 predicted proteins | sample 1853461 | NCBI WGS metagenome assembly PVMS01 (sample SAMN08582032, study PRJNA380276) | Marine sediment metagenome, whole genome shotgun sequencing project. | isolation source: ocean sediment barecode stripped | collected 2017 | reverse complement strand
TAAGTGTGTATTATTTTTATATCTGGAATCTAACTTTACGTATTCCTTTTCTAAATTTGAACCCTCGAAAGGTACATTTAAAAAATCGTATTCCTTTTGTAATTTTAAATTCAATATTAAAGCATCCGCCAATAAATTACGGACCATCATAAACGACATTTCTTTTTCGTGTTTCATATTTAATAAAATTTAATAAGATCAATATTTATTTTTTCAAAGTTCTTTAACATCCAATTATTTGCAGCCTCGAAACTTTTAAAATCCTTTTTAGTTTCTTTAAAGTTGTTTTTCGAATCCAGGTAATTAATAAAGCAAATCATATTATTAGTTTTAAAAGTTTAATTTACAAATATAGTTTAAAAGTTTTCCTTCGTTTTTCTTTTGGTTTCCCTCAGAGAGTGTTCGGAGCCATCCAGTTTTACAGGGGTCGAGCCTGACATCTTAATAAATCTGAAGTAATAACTTCTAAACTACGATGTAAAGATAGATACTATTTTAACAATCACAAGGAAATAATATAAAAATATCGCATAGATTTATACGATTTACGTTAAGTGCCTCGAAATGAGTTCGATTAATTTCGTTAAGAATTTAGAATAAATCATTTAAACGCCTGGTCATAACCTTATAACCAATAAAACAAAGGACGGCCACAATTAACCACCACCAAAAACGACCAAAGAAATTTAATATTTTTTCCATTGTCGTTAATTCAACTGGTTTGACAACTGGAATAATTGTTTCGTTTTCGATTTCCAGGACTTCTACGGGCTTATCTATTGAATAATGTATATTTCCACCTTTGGAGTAAAACGAAACGGAATAACCATCTATTAAATGAATTACCGTATCTTTAAAAGGAATGTATTCGGTAATATATTTTCGTATAACTTCCCGAGTATTTTTATTCTTTATTAATCTAACTAAAGAATCAATTTCCGCAGTATCTTTTTCGACCACAATAAACGAATCAATTTCAACTTTCGGAATCTCAATAATTACCGTATCAATAATTGTGTCGTTATCTAATAATTCAGGACATTTTCGAACAACCCTTTCGAGTTTTCTATTACATTTATTTTTACGCCTCAGATCCTTCGAAATAAAAGGGTTACACGAAGCAAACAAAAAAGAAAGTAGTATTATAATAAAGTACTTCATTTGTAAAGCGGGTATTTTGTAAACCCTTTAACTTTTATCGCTCTCAAAACTTGTTTACGATTCATTCCGTTTGGCTGGTATGAAACGTGAACCCACGAAGGATTGTTATCGTTTCCGAATTCCCAAATTAATTGATCGAAATTCAAATTATCTTTTATGAAATGAAATATTTCTGAATTACTCGCAAGATCTTCGTTTCCGTCATTGTCTAAATCAAGCGCCTTTCCTTCACAATGCTGCGAAGTTTTAGATCCTTTTAAAATAGTGTTTAACGCTTCAGATCTCAAACCACTAGAAACAATAATTTTACCAAGTTCGTTTCGTACTTCCTGGAAAACATTCTTCGCAATCGATTTAAGATTCGATAACTGTTCTTCATTTGGTGTATTATCAATTCCGTGATATGTAGCCGTATTTGATTTGATAACTTCCTTTAAAGTTAAATTTTCCGATAGTTTCATATTTTTAATATTTGAAATATTTAAAACTGGTAAGGTTTTAAAGATCCTGGTTTAACTGATTTTTTTATTATTGTTTGAATATCCTTTTTATTTGCAATTTTTTCTTCGTTCCAGGCTTTCACAATTTCAGAAATAATCGGAAGGACTTGTTCGTCCCTTATCTCCGCTTCCATACCTACAAAAGAACGCATCGAAACCTTATTAGAATCATTCTTCGTTACATCGTTTATAATTTCACTACGTAAATTAATACCAATTTGTTCGATATTCTTTTTAACCGTAGGACTTTCAAAAAATAGTTTAACGAATTTTTCATTTTCTAGGAAACCCAAAACAACCGAATCATTTTTAAACGCCTTAACTAAATTATCTTCGAATTGAATTTGCTTTTCAATACCCTTTCCTTTGTCAAATGTAGAAACTACCGCTTCCCATTTAGCAACCAAAAAAAGAATTATTAAACCAGTTACCGCACCGACAATTTTACCCGATAAAGAGTTTAAAAAATCATTTACAACATTCTTTTTATATTCCGTCATTATTAATTAATTTACTCTTAACCCATTTATAAAGATCTTTTCCAAGCAAAGCAAAAGCCCCGCCAATTAAACCAGTTAAACCAGCCAAAAACATCGGTAATAAAAGTTCGTTCATCATTTTTAAAGAAATTAAAAAAGCTGGAATGCCGCCAGTTAAAAAAGCGGCAATCGACTCAATTTCGTCCCCCGAAAATAACATTTTTATTTTATTAGCCATAATTAATAATAATATGTTTTAGAAATTGGATCGTATTTTCTTTTCGATTTATTGTTACCACCTGCGGCGGATATTCTAATCGAACCCGATTTAGTTGGCTCAATACCACAATCGTATTGAGGAAATAAATCTTTATTGCAATTAATATAAAATTCAACTCGGTTTAAATAAGCCTTCGCACCGCTATTCGCTTGACTAACTAAACGATCAATTGTTCTGTCGGTTATCGGTGTCGAATCAGGATTCGTTTTTGTTACCATTCCGAACGCAGTCGAATTCGTATTAGCCTTGTTTAAATATCTTGCATACGACCAATAAACCAATACCGACCGTAAACCTGGATTTTCGTACGTCTTACCGTTCTTCGTCCAAGTTGAACCCTGATACAAGTTTTCGTAATTTGAATCGGGGAAAGTGTTCTTAAATTCTTCGACTAACTTTAAATAAAATTCATCGCCCATAAAAGGACGTAAATCGAATTCCTGGGCTTCCTGAATAAATGGATTAACTTTTTTATCAGTATCCGTATTTTTCGATAAGGCTTTAAAATCTTGAATATCCGTTATCGTTATTATATTGTTATCGAACATTAGTTTACGTTTAGATCTTCACTTTGAATTAATTCTTCCGCATCTTCATTTGAATAATTGTAAATTACCTGAAGAATTATTTTTTTCTTTTTTGTCGAAATTGATTCGTTAATTAATAACGCAACTATTTCTTTTTTTCCTTCGTTCGTGTCTTTTGCCTCAACTGTTTTTGCGGCTACTGGAATAATATCGAATTCAGGTTGAACAATAAACATTGAATTATTAAACAACTCCGTAAAAGATTCTTCAATTAACAATCGTTCGTCCTCAGTAACTCCGTTATAAAATGCCGTAGCATCTTTTATTTCGTTTGCCGAACCTAATTTTCCAGGAGTAGCCAACAATAAAACCGAAGGAATTAAATGATTTCGAATAATATTGTCCCGAACTGATTCTTCAGTAAATTGATAAAGTTTATCAATATCTTGAATATCGACTTTAGTTAAAACAAATGAACTTTCATCCGTAGACTTTTCTAATAATAAAATTTTACTTGAATCATCGGCCCCCTGGAAAGTGTTTATATTATCTAAAAAAATATCTTTATCGTTTGGATCTTCGAACTCGCCAGTTTCAAGGATATGCGAAGCCATAAAATTCGTGCTTATATTCCTAAACTTGAAATTTTTCGCCTGGCTATCTGTTTGAACATCTTCTAAAACTGAATCGACTGGCGCTAAAGGATATTCGATACCCTCGTTCGTTAAATAATAAATTTGACCTTTGTAATTTTCCCAACCACCAGCTTCGGCAACTTGTTCCGCTATTACTTCAGGATCAGGATTATAAAAATTAATATAATCGATTTCTTTTTTCTTAATCTTAGAACTTTTCGTTCGGTCCCAATCATCGTAAACCGCCATCATATTCGGATGATCTTCATTGTCCGAAGTCGTAAATCTAATATCCTGAAACGGAATATAATTTAACGAACTCTTTTTATAAAGTGCGTTGTAATTTACGTGAATTGCAAAACCATTAAATTTCGAATAAGACTTTCCAACCTTAACCAGTAATTTATTTGCCGTCATTTTCTTTTGAGGGCTTACAATAGTTTTCGCCAATGCTTCTTGAAGGAAACCACCACCGTACAAAAATTTAGCGTATAAAGAAGCGCATAACGTACCAGTCCCCGAAGAATTAATAATCGTATTTATCCTTTGGGGGTATGAATTATCGAAATCATAATTAATAATTCCTTCAGTTTTATTAACCGTAGTTGTAATTCGCTTCTCTATATCCGTTGCAGTTGCTTTCATTCAATTACCCGTTAACCTTATTCTTTAAAAGGTAGTCGATCATTTTTTGCGAATCCTTTGTTGCGTGGTGCAACTTCTTTAATCCTTCCGTATTTGCCGCCAGTTCATCGCATAACTTTCTTAGTTCCTCTGCATCCATATCGGCTAATTCAACCGCATCTGTATTCGCTGGACTTGTTTCAGGATCATTTGTCGGTGCCGCTTCACTTACCGTTAACTTTTCCCAATCTTCAGGATACGTTTCGAAATCTTTTATTTTTACTGGAAACCTTTTTAAGATTTCAATACTTTTTTTATCGGTAATATTTGCATTTGAATAATGCGTTCCGTCTAAGAATAATAAAATACCTGGCTTTAATTTAAACTTGTTTTCCATTTGTAATTGTTTTAATTCAATTTTTGATTTACTGATAGTTTTTAACATATAAAAAAGGTCGTCCAAGCAACCACAATTTTTCGATTTGTTTAGTCCTTGACTCATTACAAGCGAAGCAACTTTATCCGCTAATATCCATTCGCTCGATGTATGAATATTTCGCCAAACTTTTTTACTACTCTCATAAGATTGTAATAATATAATTTGTTCTTTTAAATCCATAACCCAAAAGTAATAAAAAAAAGCATAATCAAATCCGATTATGCTTTTTTCAATTAGGTTATTTTAATCGTATTTTACAATAATCCGTCAACGAGTCCTTTTGTCGTTGCTAAATCAGTATTGAAAAATGTTTTCGGCATGTGTGGTTCTAACGAAGTTTCGTTTGATTTCAATATAATATCGAACGCCCCCTGGTTATCCGCACTAATAACATCACGAATATTTTGCGTAACAACTAAACCAGCATCCGCACCGTAAATTTCGTATGCTGCGTTTCCGTCAATACCTTTAAATTTATTGTTCACAATTGCAACCATCGTACCCTTCGCCATTTTCTCTAATTCAAGTTTCGAATCAGGGCTAACCGTGAACACCTTGAAATTAATTTCGTGGTTATAAACCTCCGCAAATGTTTGTTTAATGAAGTCATACTTCGGAGCGATTGAATTATTTTTTCCTTCAAAAGCATAAGCAACCGCAGGAACTGGCAAAACAATATCCTCGATAATCTGAGGGTTTGCAACATTCTTAGTAATTGCCGCACCTAAATAATCGTCACGATTTATAAGAATTAATGTATCTTCCGCACCAGCTTGTAAAGGATTGTCGCAATCAATATCAAACCCGCTTGTAATTTTTCCGCAAATAGTTGCCATAATTTTATTTATTAAATATTCTAAAAAAGGGGGTTTTTTACGCCCCCGTTATTTCTTTTTATAAGTTACTTAGTAAGCAACTTGAACCAAATAATCTTCGATTATCTTCGCATCGATATTATATCCAGTATCTAAATGCATTTCTTTTTTAATAGGATCGTAAATCGTCCCCATTTCAGAAAGATTCGCTTCTTCACAAGTTCCGATTTGCGTATTTTCTTTAACAGTTAATAACGCTCTATGAGGTAAGAAATAAACCGTACCATCATTTTCGTACGTTCTAATCATTCGATCCCAAAATTGGAAACCAATAACTTCGATTCCGCCACTTCTTAACATCGTCATTCCGTTTTCTAACCTTTCAGTCGTAAACGAAATATTCGCAGCCGTTAACTCTCTTTCGTACTGATCCGCAACCGATTGAGTTACGATATATTGTAAACCTTCTTTACCTCTTAATCTGAAGTCAGATCCGTAACGCATATTTTGAAGCGTGTTAGTTACAACATTGTTAGCCGTATCCGTAGCATCGAATTCCTGCAATGCGAAAGTAGCTTGTCCGTTTCTTGAATCAATACCCGCAGTTTTTCTATTTGCATCCGCAGTAACAATAGCGAACAATTGTTTCCAAAGTCCGTCAATTTTATTGAAATATCCAAGATCAATACCCGCAGTAATATTTCCAGCTGGTGCGTTATCCGCAGCCAAATCACTAAACCAAGCGATTCTGTAATATTCTTCGATTAACGTATCCGCCATTCTTTCCATTAAGAACGCCCAAAAATCAGTCGAAGTTAAATCCGCTTGTGCAATTCCACAACTCGTACCGTAAATAAAGAACGATCCTTTTAAGTTTTCCCAACATTCCGTCTCTCTATTAGAAACCGTTGCAGGATCCCAAAACTTTTCCGACATACCGATCGTTGATCCGTTTGCCGTTGGGTCACATTCGCCACTTCCTTTACCAGTTAAACCTTCAATTCTACCTAATAAAGCAATTTGCTTTTTTGCCTTTATTCCAGGTGTGAAAGTATGAAACAAACTTGCTTCAGGTTTTGCGAATGTAGATTCGAAAATCGCTTCGCTTAATTCTTTTATTTCGTCCCCGTTAAAGGTTAAATCGGCTGGGTTAATTATCATCTTTTTTATTTTTTAATTCTACAATTTTTTTTTTAATTCTTTTGATCCTGGTAGATTACTATTTCGCTTCTCTTTCTTCCTTTTGCTTCGCCAATTTTTGCTTCATTGTTAATTTTTCTTCCTTAACAACTTTCTTTTTAGCAAAAAACTTTCTTTTCAGCTTTAGGAACAAAGTTCGAACCGATCTCAACTTTCAAAGCATCCATTTGTTCCGTGAATGTTTCGTTCATTTCAGCAATTTCAGAAGCGTGTGCCGTAGCTTGTTCTTCTAATTTCAACTTCAAAGCCTCAACGGTTTCTTCTTCTTCCTTAACAACAACCGATTCAACAACACCATCCGCAACAACCGTCACAACTGTTTCGTTCTCCATTGTATAAACACCTTCAGGCGCAATTTCTTCGCCAATCATTACAACTTCGCCAACTTCAGGAATATCGCCCTCCGAAGCAAAACTTAATTCCCCGTTATCAGTTACAATCATTCCAGCGAATACAACTGGTTTAGTTAATCCTAATTCTGCTCTAATTCCTGCGAATCCTTCTTTTATTTGTTGTGCAATTTTTGACATATCAAAGTTTTTATTATTATCAATTTTAATTTTCTTTTCGTCCATAAAAGCAACCGCCTTTAATTCTTGTTTCGCTAAGATCTGAGAAACGAAACCAAGTTTAATACATTGTTCATCCGTTAAACTTGCTTCAGCGTTCATAAGTCCCTCAATTGCCGCTTTATCAGTTCCCGTTCTATTAACATACATTTTCAACATTTCCGTTTGGTATGTTTTAACATACTCCGAAGCCTCTAATAATTCAGAAGCGTTTCCGCTAATTCCTTGTAATAAAGGGTTATGTATAAAATATTGCGTTCCTGCTATAATTTTTCGCTTTTCAATTGCTACCGCTAAATGAATTTCCGTTGCAATAGATCCGCATAAACCTTCTGCAATCGTTACCGCATTTGGTAATTTAGAAATATACTCCGCAATTAATCGTCCAGTATTAACCGAACCGCCAGGGCTATTAATATGAATATGTAAAAGGTCGGCATCTTTATTCGCCTCAACTTGCATAATTACGTCTTGCAATTCAACACCTTTTGAATCTTCGGTGCTTCCAATTTGTCCGTTTATGTAAATCTTTTTTATAATCATAGTGTAAAAATAGACGAATTATTTTTCTATTCACGTAACATAATTTTGTTACATTATTTTTTTTGTCCTTTTTTCATCAAAGAATCGCCCGTATACCCCATTAAAAGACAAACCGCAATCGTTAATTCCTGGCTTTCAGATAACACAACTACGCCACCAATTGACAAAGCAAAACCCAAAACAGTTCGCCAAAGATTCTTTTTAAACCAGCTTTTCGGATGAAATGTTCTTTTCGTTTTTTCTAATTCAGCAAATTTTCCGATTATATGAATTGCCGACCCAACTATTGCGGCCATAATGTAAGGTAATAATTTTATTAAATTTTCCATAATTTTTTATTTAAAATATTTACTTTCTAGTTCTTTTCGTTTTAATCCTAATTCCAAAGAATCTAAACAATGTTTTTTTTCTCCGAATACTTTATTTAGTAATTTACTAAACCATTTTCCGAAAGGCGTTAAAAAACCTTCTTTTTCTTCCTTTCCCGTAGCCTCTGAAATAGTTATAAAGGTTCCGAATAATGTATCTTCTCGAGTAGTAACCAAATCTTCGAACATTTCACCAGCACAAACGCACCAAAGAATATCGAAAAATTTTGAAATGTGAAATAATAAATATCCGAACGAATACAACAATCCGTTAACCAATCTAATAAAATAAAAAAAACATTTAAACTTCTTTTCCTTAAAACTAATTACAACCGAATGAGTAAAAGAATAAGGAACGCCAAATAAAAAAATAGGAATAGATACAAAAATTGTAGCTATTAATGTGATAATATTTGTTATAAAATATTTCAAATAATTTAATCGTTTCCTAGTATTTCGTTATACCAATCGATATACATTTGTTCAACTTGTGTTCCTAATAATAACAATTGAAATTGTAATATTTCAGATTCATTTAAAGGCTTGTTATACGTTATAAATCTTTCAGTTAGTATTCCATTAGGCGATTTTAATTGCTTACTGTAAATGCAAGATATTGACGAAAGGCTATCTACCGAATAAGTAATACTTATAGCGTTTAAAGTATATATTCCGTAATCGTCTGAAAAAGAATTAACCCCTACCGAACTAACGATATTTTCAAAGTCTGATTTTAGTAAAAAAACTATGCTATCGCTAATGTTTACAGTTTTTATACTGTATTGCATTTTAGTATTACCCCACGCTAATTGGTTTTTACTTGCCGAGAAAGTAGCATTTTTAACCGTGTCGTTATCCATTTTAACGAACATATTTTGGCTATACAACTCGAACTCGTAGCCCGTTGAGTCATCAGTTAATGTGTATTTTTGAGCAAAAGAATTTAATCCTATTGCAATAATTAATATTAATAAAATATTTTTCATAATTTTTATTTTTTACCTTTTAATCTTTTCCTATTTGGTTTTTTTAAAGTTTTTTGATTCGTAACTTCAAAAGAAAATATTTCGTCCTGCCTTGCTAAAAAAACATCGCCATCCGTACAATTTACAATTAATTGCCTTGTAACTTTATCAAACTTAACGTAATCAATTACCTTTAATTCTTCTTCATAATAAATATTAATTCCTGATAGATTATTATTATAAATTGCTTCGTCAAACGTAAATTCTACTATCATAATCTTATACCATTTCTGAACCACAACATTAATTCGGTAACGAATTCTTCGATCGTGTATGTTCCTTTAATATCAAAACCTTGTGCTTCAAGTCCCGTAAATTCGTAAATCGTTCCTGGTGTGCTTTCAAAGAAATCAAAAAGACCAACCCCGACAATTCCATCGTTTTCGCCCTTAACACCTTGTATCATATATTTATGTAATAAATCTTGAACCAAATCAAACAAAATACTAGCATCGGGTAAAGAAATATATTTTCCAACGATTAATAAAATTTGTTTATCTTCCGCCCTACTTCGGCACGATTCAACATCTAAAACGTGATGCTCTGCAAAACTTTCTAATAATTTAATAGTTGGATCAAACCCTTCAGTCGCTAAAAAAGCACCTCGTAAATTATTCCAGTCCGTAATACTCATTTCTAATTCGTCAGGGTATATATCAAGTTTAATAATTAAATATTTTTCCTCGTTACTCATTGAACCCCACAACGAAACATCAAAATATTTGGAAACTGAATTTCTATATTGTAAATAATCTTCCGCGGCACTTTGCCCGTAATCTCTCCATTTCAATAAATCATTTGAAAAATCAGTATATCCAACGGGAGTCGTTTCAGAATCCTGCAAAACTTGTGCCGCAGGAATTGTTTCGTTATCTTCTATGTATAATTTCATATTATCCTATTCTATTAAAAGGTTTCCATCTATTAACACCGTGATCGTACCAAAATTGACCCGTTTCGTTTGGCTTTATACTTTTTTGATTGTTATCTCTTAATAAAAATCTGTTTGCCGCTAAACTTGATCCGTCGTTGTGCGTAAATCTTATATCATTACCGGCACCGTTATTATTTGAAATTGAAACAATTCTATTAACGCCCAAAGTTGGCGCAATCATTCCCGTAATTTCTGTATTATTAGAACTTATATCAACTTTTATAATATCCGCAATATCAAAATCCGTAGGGTTCCAATCGTCCACGTCCGAAACTAATGTTCCTGCATCGATTACGTTTTCAGTCGATGGTAACTGCTCTAAATCATTTGTGTTTAATTGTCTTGTTCCGCCCATTTTTTTAAGGTACTAATTCAACGAATAAATTTCCATTTTCAGTATGTATTCTATATCTATTACCGTCCAATTCATCTAATACAATTATTCCCGACCCCGCTATTGTAGTTTCAACGTCACCCCCTACATTTACCTTAGAAGTAGTAACCGTTGTACCTATGCTTAAACTACCCGTTGTAGTTGAAAACTGAAAGTTGTTTGCGCCCATAGTTAAAACCCTATCGGAAGCAATCGTTCCGTTTGAATTAAAAATATTTAAAACCGAACTACCCCAACCCGAACCATCATAATAATTAGGCTCGTTAGTTGTTACGTTATAAACCTCTAAACCTGAAGCGGGAGAAACGATAGCATCCCTTTGTACTGTTGTTAATCTAGGCTTTAAAAATCCTTGTGTCGTACTTGTTACATCTAACAAAGCGGAAGCGTTGCCCGAATTAGCTCCTATAATAACGTTACCCGCTTGGATAACTACGTCCCCCATTTGCGAATCGATAGCCCTATTAACCAAACCGTTTCCGGCTCTTAATGTTAAAGCCGTATTATCTGCCGTATTCGCTCCATCTACGTAGAACCTACCTCCCGTTCTATCTGCGGTGGTTGCGGCAGCGCCTACAACCCAAAATCCCGTATTACCTCCTAAAAGCCCCCCGCAAGTATATCCACCTTGCGGTGCGCCTCCCGTCTGAGAAAATCCCGCCACAGTATGCGAACCATTTATTCTAAAACCGTACTCACTACCGTCCGAATTTAAAAAATATTGCGTACTTGAAATAGGGTTATTACTGTTTTGTGAAATATGTTTTTCGTTATCTACCACAAAAGACGAGTTTCCCCCTGCTAAATTTTCAACTCTAAAAGCCTCGCTCGTGCCGTCTGATCCTGCTCCTTTTATTTTCGTTTCGCCTCCACTAAACATAAAAGAATTTCCCGACATTGTAACAATTCTATTTCCCGACAATGTTATATCTGTATTTTCTAATAAATTACTTCTTGCCGCAATAGTGTCGTTTATATTCGGCAAATATAACTGTCGATCTGCCGTTGGTGTTATCTCTGAAAGTATCGTTTCAAATCCTCCGCCCGAATTAAATCCTAATTGATTAACGTAACCCGTATTATCTGTTTTAACAATGGTATGAAATCCACCCAAAGAAGCCGAATTCGTTACACCAATTTTATAGTCGCCTTTTTGTGTGCTTATTTGTGTCGGGTAATTTGGTTTATCAGGATCAAAATTCCAAGAAAAAGCCTGGTTATAAACTAAACCAACTAAACCCGTTTTATCAATTCCTACATTTTTATTACCTAAAAATAAAGCACTTCCAAAATTGCTAATATTTACTTCCGATGTTAAATCATTTCCCGCATCGACATTATTTCCAAAAGCACAAGAACCCAAAGAACCAAATATTTTAAATCCCGAATTGCTTCCAACCATTTCGACCTCATCATCGTTGCCGTTAGCCCTTAAATTTAAAAAAGCGTTTCCGTTAACTGATTTAATAATTCCACTATTTGAAATCTGAATAACGCTATCAACTTGCATCGTATCCTTAACCGCTAAACTACCTTGAAAAAATGGTTTCGTATAATTTGGCTTTACATCTAATTGACCAATCGAAATGAAAGGAATTAAAATTGCTATTAAAAATAATAATCTTTTTATCATAACTCTAAATATAAATAAATGAAATTGTTGCGCCAGTAATTGAACCGCCCGATAAGTTTATATTGAAATTATTTGAATCAATAATATTTCCTTCAGCAAAAACAAAATCGTTTACATCTTTAACAGAAAAAGAAATAATTGTTTTGTTTAAATTGTGGTTAATTGTATTATCTCCGCCAACTAAATTTTGAACAATAACTTCGGATCCAGGTGTTCCCGAAGGAACCGAACCGCCTACGCTTTCAAAAAAAAAAAACTCGTTCAATTGATCGAAAAGAATATCGTTATCAGTAACCGAAACCGTTCCGCCATCACCACTAATAACTTCGTCAACTTCAGTATAAAAGAACTCGTAAAGAATTACATTGTCTAAGCCTCGAACAATAACTGAATTTAACATTTAGTTAAATACGCACCAGGTAATAAACTGAATGATTTTGAACCACCAATTAAAACAGAAATATTTCCGTTATCTTCTTTGGTTATTGTTACAGAATTTAGATCTAACATAGTATCGATTTTAAACAAAAGTAACGAATAAAAATAATAACAAATTAACAGTTTTATGTTATCTTTACAAAATGGAATTAAAAACAGTTTTTACAATTAGAAAAATTTTAACACCTTTTATCGTAATTTTCTTTTCAGGTTTCGTAGGTTGCTACTATTTTAAAGAGTCTGTTAATAAACTTCACGACCAGGCAAAAGAAAAAAAATACGATAATGTTTGGTTTACTAAAAAAGTAATTTTGTTATATTCTAATATTGTATTTTTAACATTCGTTAATTTATTCGCCTGGTCGATTTTATTTTATTTTCTTATTAGTTAACATTTATACAACAATGTTTAAACTTTTTTCCCGATTCACATAAACAAGGTTTATTTCGTTCTTGCTTTCTCTCATTTTCAAAGAAGTATTTAACGACCGAATCCAAATCGATAATTTCTTTTTGATCCTGGTAATCATCGGGAACCAGTTCATCGACTGTATTCGCTAAATAAATATCGTGGGGCTTTAAATCCTTGAAACTCTTTTGCGCTTCTCTTATTGGTAACTTATGTTCGATCGCTTCCTTCAAAGTACATAAACACATACCGACAACTTGCGGCCCAATCATCGCAATAAATTCTTGTTTAACTAATTCAAGACTTTTGTAATCGGGACAAATTACAATTTTTGGCACGTACTTTTTTTCTTTTGGCTCAGTTGAAACAATTTCGTTTTGATCTTTTACTACTTTCATATTATTTATTAAATGGCAAACCCCCCAACAAAACGCCCACTACCAGGAAAGGCGAAATGTCGAAGGGTTCAATTCGTTAATTCGTTTAATTTGGTAGTGAATTTAAAAACAAAGATATAATTATTTATTAAAGAGAAGGAAGGAATTTTTAATTCCGTTTACTAATAATATAATATTAACATTATCATTTACAATAACACTAACATTAACACTTACACTAACAGCGAGTTTTGCGAACCGAAAGACTCCTTTGCGAGATTTGTTACTTTTCCATAAAATCAATAGATCTTCGAACAGTCATTACACAACAATCAAATTTTTCCGCAGTTTCATCCAATGATAAAGATTTTGTATTTTTAAATTCTTTGTTTACAATCATTCGTATTTTAAAATAATCGTAAATTTCATAAGACAAATTAACAGATAAAGAAATAATTCCTTTCTTTAATAATCCCGAATAAAGATTTAATTCCTTTAGGTTTTTAAGTTCTTTTACTACACTCATAAATTATAAATTTGCCCTATCAACAACCGCAGCCGTATCGCCCTGGACTTCGTTAATATCTTGAACAACCACAACTGGCGGAGGTAAACTCTCAACCGCTGAAACTATCTGTAAATTTGATTCAATTTCCGAATCAATATTTCCCGAAACATTATCAATCGCAACGCCACCATCTTGAAGAAATGATTCGGTACCACCTCGACCAAATGAAACACCACCACCAGCAACATTAAGATCCGAAAGTTCATTAATCATTCCAGTTGAATTACGATTTACTACCGCAAACAAATCGAAGTTGAAAGGGGCGAATTGTTTGCGGT
>PVMS01130627.1_pt1 | contig 14200 bp, 16 predicted proteins | sample 1853461 | NCBI WGS metagenome assembly PVMS01 (sample SAMN08582032, study PRJNA380276) | Marine sediment metagenome, whole genome shotgun sequencing project. | isolation source: ocean sediment barecode stripped | collected 2017 | reverse complement strand
GGTTCCCATGATCGGGGTCATCAGGGGAGCGATGAGCATGGCCCCGATCACCACCGCTGTGGAGTCCTGCAGGATCGCCAGAGTGGCGATGGCAACCGAGAGGAGCAGCATCACCGAATAGGAAACGAGCTTGTGGGTCAGATCGGGCTCTTCGAAGTAGAGCGAATCAGCGATGCCCCCTCGCCGGTCTTCGCCGACGTCTCTGGCGTCGAGCCAGGAGCCGAGGATCGCCACCACTCCGGCGGCGTTGAGGGCTGCTGCTTCCTCTGCGGTGTGCTCGCCCAGGCCGTAACCGATCATCACGACGCCGATGGCGACGGCCAACACCGCGCCGATGACGAGGAAGGTGTCGAGGATGAAGTCGCCGGCGAAGAACATGGCCACGCCGAGCCCACCGGAGATGAGACCCCTGAATACCGGCCCCAACTCGGCACCTTTGGTGAGGACGGCGCGGCTGATGATGAGGAGCCCTCGCAGGACGAGGTAGATGCCAATCACGACCTCGATGATTCGCGCGGCCTCGGTGGGCCACAGGATCATGCCGAGCCCGGTCCCCACGGCGATCAACGCCGCGATCAGTCGATGGCCCCGTCCGGAACGGTCATGCCCGGCGAGGTACGACCAGAGATCGCTGGCTCCAAAGAAGATGAGTGCCGCCCCAAACCCGTATCGCAGCGCCGGCGTCGATGCAGTGGGGAAGAGCAGGAACAGCAGGCCCAGCGTGATGAGGATGGCGCCCTTGATCGTTGCCGGGTTCAACCAGGTTGGGTCGCCCTCGACAGATGTGGGGCTCGGCGGCGAGGCGTCGATCATGTGCGGGGTGAGCGTAGCTTGCCTGCCCCTCCCCGGTTCTCATCGAAAATGGGGAGGTCAGGCCGCCCGGACCAGCAGATCCGTCGTGGTGAGATTCACCTGCTCGTCGACGGCAACGATCGACCCTTCCTGGACCTCTTGCCACCGTTCGTTGGTGATGGGCTCCGAGGCGATGACCACCGCCCGGTAGCGCTCGTCGGCGTCGGGGCAATGCGATAGCCCGCAGGCGGTGCAGTCGCGCATCCCGTGGCGCATCGTCCAGAACAGCGAGTTTCCCCATCGGGATGCCGCCAGGTGCTTGCCGTCGGAGATGACGAAGTTGAGCTTGGCCGGATTCCTGGCGCCGACGGTCTTGGTCATCTCCACGATGTCGTAGACCGCCGCGGAGAGGAGGCGAACGATGGGCCCGGTGCCGGGGGCTTCGCTCTCGGTGTCGAGACCGAATTCCTTCATCCGCGACAGCAGCCATCGAAAGACGAGCTCGCTGTCGGTATCGCCGTCGGGTGGCCCGAACGCACCCGGATCGAGGAGTGGCGCTACCCGGTCGAAGGAGGAGACGGTTCCGTTGTGGGCGAATACCCATGGGCCGTGTCGGAATGGGTGGGTGTTGGCCTGATCGGCGCCGCCGACCGTGGCGGCCCGAACATGGGAGATCACTGCGGTCGAGTGGGTGTTCCTCGCCGTCTCCAGGAATTCCAGGTCCTCGTGGGCGGAGCGCGCCCGGCGCTCCACGGTGGGCTGACCGTCGCTCCACGCCGCCAGGCCCCATCCATCGCGGTTGGGCACCCCGCGACGGTCTTGCTCGCTCTGGACCAGCAGGGCGTTCTGCGCCTCGATGAGGCTGCATTCAACACGGGTCGGATCGGTGGCAAGGAATCCGTAGAGGCGGCACACAGGATCCTCCTTCTGTTGCCTTTCTGAACGCTCCCTTTGCCGCCATTTGACCGCCTTTGTCGGACTTGCGACTGGCGACTCGCGCTACTGTCCCCGCCATGTTTGATCCAGCACAGGCCGCAGTCGAAGGGGCGTTGGCCGCCGGGGCAACCTACGCCGATGCCAGGGTGGTGGTCTCCAAGCAGGAGACGATCGCCGTCCAGAACCAGGGCGTCGAGGCCATCGACAACTCGGAACAGGCCGGGGTCGGGGTACGCGCCCTCATCGGTTCCTCGTGGGGGTTCTTCGCCACCGTTGAACCGGACGAGGCCAAGCAGGCCGGCGAGCGCGCGGCGGAGATCGCCAAGGCAAGCGCCGTGGTGTCGGGCCCGCCCCTCGAGTTCGCCGACGTCGACGTGGTCGAGGACACCTATGAGACCCCGCATGAGGAGGATCCCTTCGCGGTGTCGCAATCCGAGAAGGTCGACATGCTGATCGACGTCACCAAGACGATGCAGGGCGTGGATGGCGTCGATATCGCCACCGGCAACCTGACCTTCTACGACACCGGCAAGTGGTTCGTGTCATCCCAAGGGCACAGAATCCATCAGCACCTCGTCGAGTCGGGAGGCGGGTTCGACGCCACCGCCATCGGGGAGACCGAGACCCAGCGTCGCTCGTTCCCCCAATCCTTCGGGCAGTACGAGACCGGCGGTTACGAGGTCATCCGACGCTGGGATTTCCCCGGCAATGCCCAGCGGGTCGCCGAGCAGGCGGTCGCCCTGCTGACCGCCGATGAGCTGGAAGAGGGCGAGATGGATCTCATCCTCGAGGGCTCGCAGCTGGCACTCCAGATCCATGAATCGGTCGGCCACGCCATCGAGCTCGATCGGATCCTGGGATGGGAGGCGGCGTTCGCCGGCACATCGCACCTCGACTTGAACCAGTTGGGATCGTTCCAGTTCGGGTCGCCGCTGATGAACATCACCGCAGACGCCACCCTCCCGGGCGCCCTCGGCACCTTCGGTTACGACGACGAGGGCACCCCAGCCCAGCCCGTCGACATCACCAGAGAGGGAGTCTGGGTCGGGGTGCTCTCCGGAAGAGACTCGGCGGCCTTCGCCGGTTTACCCCCCGGGGGGATGGTGCGCGGCGACGGCTACAACCGGCTGCCGATGGTACGGATGACCAACGTCGGGCTGCTGCCGGGCGACTCGTCGTTTGAGGAGATCATCGCCGACACCAAGAAGGGCGTGTACATGGCCACCAACCGCTCCTGGTCGATCGACGACAAGCGTCTGAACTTCCAGTTCGGCACCGAGATCGCCTGGGAGGTCAAGGATGGGAAGCTGGGCCGCATGTTGAAGAACCCGACCTACACGGGCATCGGCCCGGTGTTCTGGGGCTCGCTCGATCGGGTCGCCGGAGCGGACGAGTTGGTGCACTGGGGCACGCCGAACTGCGGCAAGGGCCAGCCGATGCAGGTGGCGCACACCGGACATTCGGCGTCCCCGGCACGTTTCAAGGACGTACGGGTGGGGGTACGGGCATGAGTGGGCGGGGGGAGGTACGGGCATGAGTGGGAAACTCGCCGATCAGGTCCTCGGTCTCGTCCGGGATCGTGCCGAGGCCGAAGTGCTCGCCTCGTCCGGGGTCTCGTCGCTGACCCGGTTCGCCAACTCATCCATCCACCAGAACGTGGGTGAATACGTCGACTCGGTGTCGCTTCGGGTGGCGGTGGACGGCAGGGTGGCATCCGGTAAGACCACGCGGACATCCGCCGACGCCCTCGAGTCGTTTGTCGAGAACACGCTGGAAACGGCGTTGCGCCAACCGGTCGACGAGGATTGGCCGGGGCTGACCGAGCCGGTCGATATCGAGGAGGTCGAACACTACGACGCCGATACCGCCGACGCATCGCCGGTGGAACGTGCCGAGATGGTGCGGGCCTTTGTCGACGAGGGCGAGGGTTTGCTCGCCGCCGGTTACTGCGAGACGGAGGGCGGCACCCACACCTTTGTGAACTCCGCAGGCCAGGCCGCCACCGGTCGGGAGACCTCTGCGGTGATCGACGGCATCCATCAAACCGACACCTCGGCTGGCTCCGGCCACTCGATGTCGGTGGCGATCGGCGACCTCGACGCCGCCGCAGTCGGCGCCCTGGCCGCAGAAAGAGCCCGTCGCTCGGAGAAGACCTTCGACGCCAAGCCCGACGAGTATGAGGTGGTTCTCGCCCAGGAGGCGGCGGCCACGATTGCCATCTTCCTCGCCGTCTACGGTTTCAACGCCAAGTCGTTCGAAGAGGGCATGTCGTTTGCCGAGATCGGTGCGCAACAGTTCGACGAGGACTTCTCGCTGCGCGACGACGCCCTGGACCCGCGAGCCCGCGGCGTGATATTCGACAGCGAGGGTACGCCCAAACAGCGGATCGATCTCGTCGCGGGTGGCAAGACGATGGCGCTCGCCCACAATCGGCGCACCGCCAAGAAGGCGGGTGTGGAATCGACGGGGAACTCCTTTCCCGGTGCCGAGATGTTCGGGCCCGTGCCCTTCAATCTTTTCATCGATGCCGGAGACGAGACGCAGGAGGAGCTGATCGCCGGCGTGGAGCGCGGTATCTACGTGTCCAACTTCAACTACTGCCGCGTCCTCGATCCCAAGTCGATGGTGGTGACCGGGCTCACCAGGAACGGGACCTTCATGATCGAGAACGGTGAGATCACCGGTGCGGTCTCCAATCTCCGGTTCACCCAGTCCTTCGTCGAGGCACTGGCGATGGGCAGAGTCCTGGGCAGGGGGAACGACGACCGGTTCGCCGACTCGGAGTTCGGAGCCGGCTTCGTGCACGCACCTTCGTTGCGGCTGGCGGGATGGAACTTCACCGGGGGCGCCGAGGGCTGATGTCTGACCCGGAGCAGCTGGTCACCGCAGCGCTGTTCGAGGATCGGGACCTCGCCGACGAGGCGTGGGGGCGGCTCGCCCAGGCCGACATCCCGGCGTCGGTGATCACCGAGCCCGGGATCATGGGGGCCTACCGGCTCAACGTGATGGTCCACCGCGAGGATCTGGACGAAGCGCAGCGCCTGATCGCCGATCTGATTCCTTGACCGTCGCGTGAACCTAGGGTGACCGTATAGGTTCCTCCAGGTTCACGCGACCGGCTCGCAACACCATCTGGAGGACCCGTTCGGGGTCGTCGCGCAGCATGGCGTAGGTGAACCGCATCACCCTGTACCCGTGGGCGGCGGCCAGGTTGTCCCTTTCTCGGTCTCTTTCGAAGTCCTCGCGTTTGGTGTGGTAGGTCCGTCCGTCGGCTTCGAGAATCAGGTTCCAGTCGCCGACGAAGGCATCGATCCGATGGGGGAGCTCCTCCCACCACGACAAACGCACTTGCCGGTCGATCGGCGGCACCCGGGGATCATCGAGGGCGGCGAAGAGGAGTGACTCGGTCTCGCTTTGGGTTGGCACGTACGCGTCGCCGAGGTCGCGGATCGCCTCACGGAAGGCGACCGTCCCCTTGAGCCGCGACCCCGCGATCCGGTCGAGCACGGCATGCAGCTCGTCGATAGTGGTCAACTCAGTGACGAGGGCGTGGTCGATGGCCCGTTGCAGGCGCCTCGGCCGGGTGCGGTACGAGATGTCGAACAGGGCTTCGGCCACCGCGGCGACAGGGATTCTGTCAACGGTGGTGGAGCTAATGCCTTGGTAGTCGGCGCGACGGTGAATCGTGGCGAGGCTGCTGTTTTGGCTCCGCAGAGCGGGAATGGTCAGTTCGGGTCTACCGGGCCGGAACCCCGGAAGGCCGTGGAGCACGGCGGCGGTGGGGCCGGAGGCGATCGCCTGTGACCGGCTCAGGGTCGCTGCCATGACCTGGCGCCGCCAGGTCGGTGGGCTCGCCGTCAGCGCATAGACACCTCGATCCAGGCTCATCCAAAGGCCGCTGCGCATTCGCCGGCTGATCTGTCGTTTGGTAGCTCCGAGGTCTGTGACCTGGTCGTGATTGAAGCAGCCATGCTGGTCGCGAGCCAGGGGTGCGATCAGAACGTCGAGGTCAGACACGGATGCACCGTGCCATAGCCGGACTCTCGTTTCCAGGGGTCCGTCGCTTGAACCTAGGGTGACCGTATAGGGTCCTCTAGGTTCACGCGACTCGAAAAGGCAAAGAGAAAACGGTCCGGGGATCCCGGACCGTTCCCTTTTGCGCTGACAAACGCTTCTACGGCCTACTCGACCGTTTCCTTGACCGCTTCGTGTTCGTGGTCGTGACCATCGTGGTCGTGACCATCGTGGTCGTGCTCGGCCATCTCCTTGCGAACCTCGTCCATATCAAGCTCGTTGATCTGGCCGATGAGGTCGCCGAGGACATCTTCGGGCAGCGCACCCGGCTGTGAGTACACGCCGATCTGATCCCGGAACGCCATCAGCGTCGGGATCGAGCGAATCTGGAAGTACCCGGCGAGCTCCTGCTCGGCCTCGGTGTCGACCTTGGCGAAGACGATGTCTGGATGCTGCTCGGAGAGCTTCTCGTACACCGGTCCGAAGGCGCGACAGGGGCCACACCATTCCGCCCAGAAGTCGACGAGGACGGTGTCGTTGTTCTGGATGGTCTCCTCGAACGTATCCTTCGTCAGGTTGATCGTTGCCATTCTTCTCCTTCGTTCGAGGGGACAACCACACCGTCACGCAGGGTATTCCACAACTCCGCACCGTAGGGGCCGCGTGAACTCCAGCCGCTTCGTACACTTCCGTCTCGTGCCTGCACCCACAGTCGTCGAGTTGCGTGACATCGGTTTCACCGCCGGATCAACGCCGATCCTGCGCGACGTGGACCTCGAGATCCAGGGCGGTGAGATCGTCGGTCTCTTCGGCGCCAACGGCGCCGGCAAGACCACCCTGCTTCGTCTGATCGCCACTCTCCTTCGGCCGACGTCGGGCTCGGGCACGGTGCTCGGCGCCGACCTTTCCGGTGACCAGCGCTACGACATCCGGCATCACATCGGCATGATCGGCCACATCCCCGGTCTCTACCCGGAGCTGACGCTCGGGGAGAACCTGCAGTTTGCCGCCCGCGTCGCCGGGGTTGCCGACGGTGGGGTCGACCGGGCGTTGGGGGCGGTGGGCCTGCTTGGTGCCATCGACCGCCAGGCCGGGGAATCGTCGCACGGGATGCAACGCAGGGCCGAGTTTGCCAGGGAGCTCATGATCGAACGGGAGCTCCTGCTCCTCGACGAGCCGCACTCCGCGCTCGATGAGGATGCGGTGGAGCTGGTCAACGGCCTCGTCGGCAAGATCGCGGCAAACGGCGGCGCGGTCATCCTGGTATCGCACGATCGCGATCGGGTCGAATCCATCGCCGACCGGTCGGTCGAGCTCATCGACGGCGCCTTGCGATGAGCAGCGGCTTCGGATCCCAGGTCGCCGCCGTTGTCGAACGCGACCTGCGGCGGGAGCGGCGCCGCGGCGACGTCCTCTGGGTCACGATCCCCTTCGGGGCCATGGCGCTGCTGCTGATCCCACTGGCGGTCGGCACCGACTCCCTCCTCCTGCAACGCATCGGTCCCGGCATGTTCTGGGTGACGGTGATGCTCTTCGGGGTGCTGGTGTCGGTGGGGCGTGCGTCGGTCGAGACCCAGCCCCAGCGCGACGCCGCCTCGCTTCTCGGGCTCGATCCGGCCGCCGCCTACGTTGGCAGGTCGATCTCGGCGGCGGGCTTGCTCATCGTGTTCGAGGTGGTCGTCGGCGCCGTGGCCGTCGTGCTCTACGGGATCGACCTCATCGGCATTCCCTGGCTCGTGCTCGCGCTGATCATCGTCGCGCTCGGTCTCGGTCTGCTCGGGTCACTCGCCGCCACCCTGGTCGGGAGCACCTCGGCGGGGTCGGCGCTGGTGCCTTTGCTGGTCGCTCCGTTGTCGATCCCGCTGCTGCTCGGCGCCACCCAGGCGTACGAAGGCTTGCGGCTGGGCCGCAGTATCCTGCCCTGGATGTTGCTGATGGCTGCGGTCGTGCTGGTTGCTGCGGTCGTCGGAGTCGCCACCGCCCGACCGCTCCAGGAGACGTGATGTCGTCCGAGATACCGAGCCGAAGCTGGCCCTGGGTGGCAATCGGGGTGTCGGTGGCGGTGGCGCTCACCCTGGCCATGATCAGCCCTGCGGACGCCGTCCAGGGCGAGCTGGTCCGCATCATGTACGTCCACGTGCCGGCCGCCTGGCTCGCCTACCTCGCCTTTGCGGTGACCCTGGTGTGCAGCGCCGGCTACCTCTTCACCAGAAACCTGATCTGGGATCGGTTGGCGGCCTCCAGTGCCGAGATCGGGGTCTACTTCACCGCGCTCGCCATCGCCCTCGGCATGATCTGGGCCAAGCCCACCTGGGGGGTGTGGTGGACCTGGGATGCGCGACTCACCCTGACCGCAATCATGTTCTTCGTCTATGTCGGCTACCTGGCCCTGCGCCGCACGACCGACGATCCCCGGTCCCGAGCCGGCCGCGCCGCCGTGCTCGGCATCGTCGGGGCCGTGCAGATCCCGCTCGTTCACTTCTCGGTGGTGTGGTGGCGCACGCTGCACCAGCCCGCATCGATCCTTCGTCCCGACGGGCCGGCCATTCAGGATCCGGTGATGAGGTGGGCGCTGCTTGCCGGGGTGCTGGCCTTCACCGTCATCTACCTCTCCCTCATGGTGAAGCGCAGCGAGCTGCACCGGCTCAGCGACGCCATCCACGCCGCCGAGATCGGCGTCGATCGTCCGGTGGCCGGGGCCTCGGTGGCCGCCCCCGACCTCGACGATGGAGCCGGCCATGTCTGATTGGGGATGGGTCGCCCTCGCCTATGCCGTGGCCTACGGGAGCCTCGCCGCGTTCATCGTCTCGATCACCTGGCGGATTCGATCGTCACGCCAGCGCCTCGAGGCGCTGGCGTCGGAGCAGTACCGGTGAGGGCGTACTGGAAGTTCATCGTTCCTGCCCTGATCGCGGTGGTGGCGCTCGTCGTGCTCGGCTTCAACCTGACTTCGAGCCTGGTCTACTTCAACACTCCGACCGAGCTCACCACAGAGGATCCGGGGACCGCCAGGATGCGGTTGGGCGGCCAGGTGGTCCCTGGATCGGTCACCGATACGTCCGAAGGCGTCAGCTTCGACGTCACCGACGGGCGCACCGCGGTGGCCGTGATGCACACCGGGGCGCCCCAGCAGCTGTTCCAGGAGGGGATCGGCGTGGTGGTGGAGGGCACCTGGGACGGAGAGGCCTTCCACTCGGACACGATGCTGGTCAAGCATGACGAAACCTATCGGACCGACGACGGCACGTACGACTCTGACCAACCGTACGGAGCGGACTCGGACGGGTCATGATCGCCGTTCTCGGGTACGTCGCAATCCTGATCGCCCTGGCCGGCTCGATCGCCCTGGTCGTGACCGGGATCCGGGCCTCGCGAAGCGAGCTGCAGGATCCTCGAGCGGTCCGCCTCCCGGTGATGCTCATGTTTGGTGGTGGTGTGGCGGCGTTCGTGATCCTCGAGATCGCCATCCTCACGCACGACTTCTCCATTGCCTATGTCGCTCAGAACTCGGCCCTTGGCACCCCCTTCGTATTCCTGTTTGCCTCGGGGTGGGCGGCGTTGGAGGGAAGCATCGTGCTGTGGGGTGTGCTGCTCGCGGTGTTCACGTTGCTGGTGTGGCGCCGGGTGTGGCAGGGAGACGGCCTCGGGCTCGGGGCGCTCGCCGTTATGGGGGCGGTCGCCGTTTTCTGGTTCGGCCTCATGGCCACCGCAGCCAACCCGTTCGCCCTGTGCACCGAGCTCGCCAACGGGTTCTGCTCGGCGTCGTCGTGGCTGCCGGTCGGTGACGCGGCGGTTGCTGCCGACGGGGTCGGCCCCAACCCGCTGCTGGCCAACCACATCCTGATGGCCATCCACCCCCCGATGCTGTACGTCGGGTATGTCGGGTTCACCGTCCCCTTCGCCTTTGCCATTTCCGCCCTTGCCCGATCCGAGCCCGGCAAGATCTGGCTCGATCGCACCCACCGCTGGTCGGTGATCGCCTGGGTGTTCCTCACCGCCGGCATCCTCCTCGGCGGCTGGTGGTCTTATGAGGTGCTTGGTTGGGGCGGCTACTGGGCCTGGGATCCCGTCGAGAACGCGGCGCTGCTGCCCTGGCTCGCCGCCACCGCGTTCATTCACTCGGCGATCGTGCAGCAACGCCGCTCGATGCTCCAGGCGTGGAACTTCGTGCTCATCATCGTCACGTTCGCCCTCACCATCTTCGGCACCTTCCTCACTCGCTCCGGGGTGATCGCCTCGGTGCACGCGTTCTCCCAATCGGCGGTCGGGCCGGCGCTGCTGGTGCTCCTGGGTGTGGTGGTGTTCGGGTCGCTCGGCCTGTTTGCGGTGCGCGCCGATTCCGTGGCCTCAGCACCGCGGCTCGAATCGCTGTCCTCGCGCGAGGGGTTTCTGCTCCTCAACAACCTGCTGATGACCCTGTTCGCCTTCACCGTGCTGTTCGGGACGATGTTTCCCCTCATCGTCGAAGCGTTCACCGGGCGGGAGGTTTCGGTGGGCCAGCCGTTCTTCGACCGGATCGCCGTCCCGTTCGGTCTCATCCTGCTGCTGGCGATCGGATTCGGGTCGGTGGCGCCGTGGCGGGTGGCCTCACCGCGTATCGTTTGGGAGCGTTCACGCTTCGGGATCAACATCGGGCTGGCCGTGGCCGCCATCGCGGTGTTGGTCGGCGTACGCTCGGTGCCGGTGGTGCTGGTGGTCGGCCTCGCCGGGTTTGCCATCGGGAGCATCGCCCATTTCCTCCGCTACCAGTCGGCAAGGGCACACACCGGGGGCAAGTCGTGGCCGCAAGCGCTGGCATCGACGGTCGGCGGCGATCTGGGTTTCTGGGGCGGGCAGCTCGCCCATGTCGGGGTGGCGCTCGCCGCCGTCGCCATCGCCACGACCTCGGCATTGGCCGTTCGCACCGAGGTCACCCTGGCCCCCGGTGACACCGCCGTGGTCGACGAATACTGCGTCGAGTACCGCGATGCGTTCGAGCGCATCGAGCCGGAACGGGTGGTCCAGGGGGTTCGGGTAGGGCTGTACGACGCTTCGTGCAGCAACGAGAAGGCGGTCCTCGAGCCGCGACTCCATGAATACCCGAAATTCGGCCAGGTCATCGCCACCCCGGACGTGCGGACCGGCCTGGTCGATGACGTGTACGTGACGATCGCCGGCACCGACGGTGACGCTATTCGCCTTTCGGTACTGGTCTTCCCGCTGCAGTGGCTGCTCTGGTTCGGCGGGCTGACGATCCTGGCCGGTGGGCTCGTCGCCCTCGGCCGCAAGGTTCGCGGGGGCCGGCCGGCGCCGCCGCCGGAACAGACCAGGGACGAGGCACATGTCTGAGCAAGCACGAACCATGGCCTGGCTGGTGGTGCCGCTGATCGCCCTCGTCGTGATCGTCGTCGGGCTGTGGCCGTCGGACGCCGAGCGCGGCCCCGAAGCGCGGGCTCATGCGCTGGCCGTCTCCCTCAAGTGCCCGATCTGTGCCGGAGAATCGATTGCGGCCTCGCAGACCGATCTTGCCGAGGATCTGCGACGGCTGGTCGCCGACGAGATCGCTGCGGGCAGCACCGATGAGGAGATCCGGGCGATGTTTGTCGAGAGCTATGGAGAGCAAGTCCTCCTCGACGCCCCGGGCGGAGGTCTGGGCATTGCGCTATGGGCGGCGCCGCTGCTGCTGGTGATCGCCGGAGGATTTGCCATCTTCGGGCTGCGCCGCCGGGCCCCGGTTCCGGCGGTGGAGGATCGATGAACAGCTTCATCGACCAGATTGAACAGGTAGATCGCGACCTCGCCGAGATCGACGCTCAGGTCGATGCCGGCGAGCTCGATGCGGCAACGGCTGCGCGGCTGCGGGCGGCCTACGAGGAGGAGCGAGCCACGCTGCTCGCATCCGAAGCGGAGCCCCCACCAAGCGATACCAGACGCTCGCCGCAGCGCACTCTCGTCGGTGGTTTGATCCTCGGTGTCGGGGCCATCGCCATTGCCGCCTTTGCTTTCGTGTCGCTCCAGGATGACTCGCCGGCCGCCGAGGTCAGCGACGGCGTCGCCACCGACGTGCTGGCGGGTAGCTCCGGGGTCGACCTGTCGGATGTGACGACCGAGGAGATGGAGGTGGTCGTCGCCGACAATCCCACCATCGTGGGGATGCGCCTCGCCCTCGCCGGGCGTTACGTCGACGCCGGTGATCACAGCACCGCGCTCGATCACTACCTGACCGTCCTCGATCAGGACCCCGAGCAGCCAGAAGCCCTCGCCATGGTGGGCTGGCTCAGCTTCCTTGCCGGAGAGGCCCAGCTCGCCGAGCCCTTCGTGGTGAAGGCCCTCGACATCGAGCCCGACTACCCGCTGGCCTGGTGGTTCCTGGCCAACATCAAGGTCGCCAACGGCGACTCTGCCGCCGCCGCCGACGCCATCGGGCGCTTGCTCGCATACGACCTTTCCGCCGAGGTGCGGGCAGAGGCAGAACGGTTCCTCGCCGAGCTGCCATCGTGAGCAACCGCATCGTGTGGGCGGTGATCGTTGCCGGTCTGGTAATCGTCGTGGTCGGGGTGGCCCTTGCCGGCACGCTGGGCTCGGACCCCACGGTCGTGGAGAGCGCCCTGGTGGGTGAGCCGGCACCAGACATCGAGCTCGCCGCGTTCGATGGGCCGGGGATGGTGCGGACCACCGACTTCGCCGGCGACGTCGTGGTCGTCAACTTCTGGGCCTCGTGGTGCACGGGATGCCGTACCGAGCACGCCGCCCTGCTGGCCGCTTCGGACGAGTACGCCGATTTTGGGGTGACGTTCCTCGGTATCAACACGCAGGACTCGCCCGGTCCCGCCAACGGCTTCCTCGACGAACTCGGCCGCGGGGACGACTACGAGTATGCGGTCGATGAGAAGTCGCTCGCCGCCTTCGCCTACGGGGTTCACGGTCTCCCGGAGACGTTCTTCATCGACCGCGATGGGATCGTGGTCGGCTTGGTCATTGGACCGGTGACCTTCGATCTCCTGGCAGGCACCATCGACAGCATTCTGCTCGGCAACGCCGTGGGCTCGGTCAAGACCGGGGAGACGGAAACGAAGTAGACGCAAGTCGCAAGTCGCAAGCATGCATCTCGACTCGCGCTTGTGTCTTGTGGATTGCGACTCTCCTACCCTGCCCGCCATGTGTCGATCCATCAAACGGTTGCGCGACGGGGCGGTGGCGGCTCCTCCTGCGGAGATCGAGGAAGCCGCCCTCCAGTACGTCAGGAAGGTCAGTGGCTTCCAATGGCCGGCAAGCCACAACCAGGAGGCATTCGACCGAGCGGTCGAGGACGTCGCCATAGCCACCGCGGCCCTGCTCGGTGATCTCGAGATCCGCGGAGCTGCCAGCGCATAGCTCACAGCCCGCAGCTCCAATTACCATCGCACCGCCCGCCACTGCGAGGAGTCTTCGTGTCGTCCGACCACCGTCTGCCGCGAACCGTTGTCCCCAGCCACTACCAGCTGCGGCTTTCCCCCGACCTCGCCGAGGCTCGCTTCGAAGGTCACGTCGTCATCGACGTCGACGTCGTCGAGCCGATCGACAACATCGTCCTCAACGCCGCCGAGTTGACGATTGAAAGTGCGGTGCTGTTCAACGAGGGCGGAACCCGCATCGAGGCGGAAGCCAAGGTCGACGAAGCCGCAGAGCGGGCGACCCTCACCCTGGCCCAGCAGGCTGCGCCCGGAGCTTGGAAGCTCGAGATCCTCTTCCAGGGCATACTGAACGATGACCTCCGCGGCTTCTACCGCTCGGTGTACACCGACGACGCCGGCGACGAGAAGACGATCGCCACCACCCAGTTCGAAGCCACCGACGCCCGCCGGGCGTTCCCTTGCTGGGACGAGCCCGAGCACAAGGCGACCTACGGCGTCACCCTCGTCGTCGACGAGTCACTGACCGCCATCTCCAACAATCCGGAGATCTCCAGAGCGGACGCCGGCGACGGCAAGGTGGCCATCACCTTCTCCGACACGATGAAGATGTCGACCTATCTCGTTGCCTTCATCGTCGGTGAACTCGAGGTGACCGACCCCGTCGACGTGGATGGAATCCCGCTGCGGATCGCCTACGCGCCCGGCAAAGGCCACCTCACCGATTACGCCCTCGAGGCCGGGGCCTTCGCCCTGCGTTTCTATGCCGACTACTACGACATCCCGTATCCCGGGGAGAAGATGGACAAGATCGCCATCCCCGATTTCGCCTGGGGGGCGATGGAGAACCTCGGGGCGGTGACCTATCGGGAGACGGCCCTGCTCCTCGACCTGGAGCGGGCCACCCAGACCGAGATGATGCGCGTCGCCGAGGTGATCGCCCACGAGATCGCCCACATGTGGTTCGGCGACCTCGTCACCATGAAGTGGTGGAACGGGATCTGGCTCAACGAGGCCTTTGCCACCTTCGCCTCGATGAAATGCGTGGACGCCTTCCGGCCCGATTGGAAGATCTGGCTCACCTTTTC
>PVMS01004232.1_pt1 | contig 14200 bp, 10 predicted proteins | sample 1853461 | NCBI WGS metagenome assembly PVMS01 (sample SAMN08582032, study PRJNA380276) | Marine sediment metagenome, whole genome shotgun sequencing project. | isolation source: ocean sediment barecode stripped | collected 2017 | reverse complement strand
GGAAGGGCAAAGGAAAGGACCCTCGCTCTGGGAATAGCGATCGGGTCCGGCTATCTGTTCCGAACAACATTTGAAAACGAAGTTTACAGTGATCTGACCGGGGAGCGGGGTGTTTTGTTGGGGTGCCTTTCCGGTGTTATGGAGGCTCAGTATACCACACTTCGCAAAAATGGCCACAGCCCAAGTGAAGCCTTTAATGAAACCGTTGAAGAACTGACCCAAAGTCTTATCCGGCTAGTGGCCGAGAGCGGGATGGACTGGATGTTTGGAAACTGCAGCACAACCGCCCAGCTCCCCGGTCAGATCGCTGTAAACTTCGTTTTCAAATGTTGTTCGGAACAGATAGCCGGACCCGATCGCTATTCCCAGAGCGAGGGTCCTTTCCTTTGCCCTTCCGGTGTAATCTTGAAAAATGGCAAAACTGGAGTTGATGCCGCTGCCGTCCAGAAAATTGGTGCGCACCGTACGACCCGACCCTTTCGGAGCCACAAGGATGACATCGATGTTTTTCGGCGGGATAATACCGGTTTGATCTTTGTATACTATCGAAAAACCATGGGAGAAATAGAGTGCGTCACCCTCATTCAGAAATTTTTTTAATGTCGGCCAAAGGGCAACCTGGCCTGCATCTGAAAGAAGGAATTGCACTACAGTCCCTTTTTTTTTTTTTTTTTCTAGGGGAAAAAGGGTTTTGTCCGGAACAAAGCCGTCTGCCACAGCCCGATCCCATGAGGCGGTTCCCTTACGCTGTCCCACGATGACATTGATTCCATTATCCCTTAAATTCAAGGCCTGCCCCGGACCCTGAACGCCGTAGCCAAGTACTGCAACGATTTCATTCTTGAGCAACTCCCTTGCTTTTTCCAAGGTGATTTCCTCAGTGGTGATGACCTCTTCAAGAACACCGCCAAAATCAATTTTTGCCATGATATCCTCCATTGGTTCTGTATTTGTGATTAATAGACCGCATTGAAAAACCTACTTTGGCTCACGAAACAGGGCAATCACCCCTGTTCGGGCGATTTTTTTGATCCCTAGCGGTTTCAGAAGATTCAATAGGGCGGACAATTTTCCCTCATCTCCGGTGACTTCAATGATGTAATGCTCCGGTCCAACATCGACGACTTTGCACCGAAAAATATCCACAATTCTCAAGATTTCAGCCCGATTTTCCGTTTTAGCCTTGACACAGATCAGCGCCATTTCTCGTTGCACTGATTTTGGACCGGTCAAATCCCTTAATTTTATGACATTGATAAGCTTGTTTAGTTGCTTCTCAATCTGCTCAACAACAGGTAAATTTGCCATTGTGACGATGGTGATCCTTGAGATATGCGGGTCCATGGTTTCTGCTACACAAAGACTTTCTATATTGAATCCCCTTCCGCTGAACAGACCGACGACCCTTGAAAGCACGCCGGGTTTGTTGTCCACTAGCATGGAAATGACATGTTTTTCTTCATTCATAAAAAAAATCCTTTTCTTAAAGTGATCGGTTTCAGATTTTTGGTTTCAATCCAATTTCGAGAACTCAACCGGACCTTCGGCTTAAACCAGCAACATTTCAGTGATGGCTGCCCCTGCGGGAACCATGGGATAAACGCTTTCCTCCCTTTCGACCCTGAAATCCATGATGACGGTATCGGTGGAGGAAAGCCCTTTTGAAAGCACGGATTCAACCTCATCCGGTTTAGTCGCACGTAGTCCCACCGCACCATAGGCCTCCGCCAGTTTTACGAAATCGGGTGAATGGTCCAAATTGGTGCAGGCATACTGTTTTTTATAAAAAAGCTCCTGCCATTGTCTCACCATACCTAGATATCCATTGTTCAAAATGACAATTTTTATCGGAAGACAATATTGAACAGCCGTTGCCATCTCCTGGATGTTCATCTGAATGCTTCCGTCTCCCGCAATATCCACTACCAGCTTGTCCGGGCAGGCGATTTGGGCGCCAATAGCAGCCGGCAGGCCAAAACCCATGCAACCGAGACCGCCGGAGGTAATAAAATGTCCCGGACGATCAAAATGGTAATATTGGGCGGCCCACATCTGGTTTTGACCGACCTCAGTGGTTACGATGGCCTTTCCCTTTGTCAGCTCATACAGCTTTTCCACGACATATTGCGGTTTGATGATATCTTTTTGATCGTATGCCAAGGGTTTGGTGCTTTTCCATAGTTCTATCTGTTCGAGCCACTTTTTCCTCTTTTTTATGATATCTTTCAGGTTTACCTCTTCGATCAATCGGTTGATGTGTTTGAGCGAAATTTTGCAATCACCCACAACCGGAACTGTCACCGGTATATTCTTGCGTATTGAAGTCGGATCAATATCGATGTGAACAATTTTTGACTGGGGGGCGAATGTACCGGTCTTTCCGGTCACACGGTCGTCAAAACGAACGCCGACGGCAAGGATGAGGTCACAGTCGCCGGTCGACATGTTTGCCCGGTATGTTCCGTGCATCCCGATCATACCGAGCCACAAGGGGTCTGTCCCCGGGAATGCCCCCAAGCCCATCAGGGAGGTTGTCACCGGGATCTTTGTTTTCTTTGCCAGTTTTTTAAGCTCTGCGGATGCACCGGAGAGAATTACTCCACCGCCGGCAAAAAGGATCGGTTTTTTGGCTGTTTTGATCAGCTCGACCACTTTATGCAACTGCTTCATGTTCGGGTTATAGGTTGGATTGTACGATTTGAGCTTTACCTCCCCGGGTGCTTTGTATGTAATTGCTTTGTTTCCCACATCTTTGGGCAGGTCAATCAACACAGGTCCCGGTCGCCCGGATTTGGCAATGTAAAAGGCTTCCTTGACAGTTTTTGCCAGGTCCTCGGTATGCTTTACCAGATAGTTGTGTTTTGTGCAGGGCCGGGTTATGCCGACAATATCCACTTCTTGAAATGCGTCGTTGCCGATCAGAGGCGTTGGAACCTGACCGGTGATGACGACTACCGGTATGGAATCCATATAGGCTGATGCAATCCCGGTAACCGTATTGGTTGCGCCGGGTCCTGAGGTCACCAAACAAACGCCCACTTTCCCGCTGGCCCTTGCATATGCATCAGCTGCATGGATAGCACCCTGTTCATGACGGACCAGGATGTGTCGTATATCTGTTCGAATGAGATCGTCATAGAGATCCAACACGACGCCACCTGGATATCCGAAGATCGTATCAACGCCTTCTGATTTGAGTGTTTTCAACAGAATTTTCGTACCTTTCAATTTCATAATACCTCTTCCTTGACTGAATTATTTTACGATCGCGCCTTCGCTGGCGGAAGATACCATACGTGCATATCTTGCCATATAGCCAGAAGCAATCTTGGGTTTTGGGGGGGACCACCTGGATAGTCGATCCCTTATCTCTTTTTCTGAAAGCTGAAGGGTAATTTTTTTTTCCGGAATATCGATGGATACGAAATCTCCATCTTCAACAATCGCAATCGGTCCGCCCTGCATCGCTTCTGGTGAAATATGTCCGATACACGCACCACGGGTGCCGCCTGAGAAACGACCGTCTGTTAAGAGTGCAACGTCACCGTCGAGCTCCATCCCGGCGATTGCAGAAGTTGGGGTTAACATTTCACGCATTCCCGGGCCCCCCATCGGCCCTTCATACCGGATGACAATAACATCGCCTTTTGTGATTTGACCCTCTTTGATAGCGGCGCTGGCACTTTCCTCTGAATCAAAAACCCTGGCAGGCCCTTGGTGGCGCAGCATCTCGGCCTTAACCGCCGATTGCTTTACCACACAACCCTCTGGGGAAATATTCCCGAACATCACTGCCAGTCCTCCCTGTTCATGATAGGGATTATCCAGCGGGCGAATGACGGCATTGTCGCGTATAGAGACATCTTGGTGGTTTTCACCGATTGTTTTGCCGGTCACGGTGAGAGCATCCTCATTAATCAGATTGCCATTGGAAAGAACCTTGATCACCGCGTTGATCCCTCCGGCCTGATCGAGATCTTCCATATGATGGTGGCCGCCCGGGCTGAGGGAGCAGAGATGGGGTGTGGCTTCGCTGATTTCATTGATCAAGTTAAGGTCGATGTCGATCTGTGCTTCTTTTGCAATTGCCGTGAGGTGGAGGACAGTGTTGGTGGAACATCCTAGGGCCATATCGACTGTCAACGCGTTTCGAAACGCTTTTTCCGTCATGATCTGTCTCGGCGTAATCTGTTTTTCCAGCAATCGGACAATTTGTAATCCGGCTTCCTTGGCCAGGCGGATGCGGGCGGCCATGACCGCAGGGATCGTCCCATTGCCGGGAAGACCCATACCGATGGCTTCGGTTAGGCAATTCATAGAGTTGGCGGTAAACATGCCGGCGCAGGATCCGCAGGTTGGGCATGCCGCTTCCTCTATCAGCGCTTGCTCTTCCTTGGTCATCTTGCCTGAGAGTACGGCGCCCACAGATTCAAAGACAGTGATCAGATCTATCTTTTTTTCGCCGTCCTTTCCATGATATTTCCCAGCGAGCATCGGCCCGCCGCTGATGATGATGGCGGGAAGATCGAGGCGAGCGGCGGCCATCATCATACCGGGCACAATTTTATCGCAATTCGGAACCATGACCATGGCATCAAATGCATGGGCCATGGCCATTACTTCGATTGAATCCGCTATCAGCTCGCGGCTGCCCAAAGAGAAATTCATGCCGATATGATTCATGGCAATTCCATCACAGACCCCTATGGTTCCAAATTCGATGGGGGTTCCGCCGGCCATGTAGATTCCAGCTTTTACAGCCTCAACAATTTTGTCCAGATTGATATGACCGGGGACAATGGCATTGGCTGAATTGGCTATGCCGATAAGCGGTCTTTTCAATTCTGCATCCGTATACCCCATAGCCTTAAAAAGGCTGCGGTGGGGTGCTCTTTCAATACCGACTTTGATCCGGTTGCTCCTCACTTGTATTATCTCCTTATAGGGTCTGTTTTTTTTCTAAAAAAAAACCGTTATCAAAACTGGGGTTGATAACGGTTTTTTTATTTTATGTTTATCTGCTTACGCCATCATCAACCCCTATCCTCGCAGCAGAGAAGGATACCTACCCCGAGGAGGATAATAATGCCAATAAGGTTGTTAGTAGCGATAATTCTATTCATAACGGTTCAAAAAAAATACAAATTAATTTTTAATCCGGAAACAAATAACAACAGCTAAATCGATTGTCAAGCTTTTTTTATGATTTCGTATAGTTCCCGTCACTCGGCGGCACTTTTTTCTTTATAAGCACAATCCGGTGTCACGCACGACAGGTACGTTCCTTCCCTTTTGGTGGTTTTTTCCACCAGAAAATTTGCGCCGCAGTCGGGACATTCTTTTGGAACCGGCTTATTCCATAGGGCAAAGGTACATTTCGGAAACCGATTGCAAGCGTAAAAGATTTTACCTCGTTTTGAAAATTTTTCAATCAGTTGCCCGTCACAATTTTTCTCAGGGCAGTGGACATCCGTTTCCTGACCCGCCTGTTTTGAATTGGCGGATCGTGTGTTTTTACAGTCTGGATAACCGCTACACGCAAGAAATGGACCGAATTTTCCCTGTTTCAACACCATCGGTTTGCCGCATTTTTCACAGGTCTCATCTGATATCTTATCTTCGACAGGTTCAACGGGATGAATTTTTCCTTTTTCATCCCGGGTGTAGTTGCTGCTAAAGGTGCATTCGGGGTATTTGCTGCAAGCAAGGAAATGGCCGTTTTTGCCTACCTTGATATGAAGCTCTTCATTGCATTTGGGGCAGGTAAGACCGGTGGGCAACCCGACGCTCTTTAGACTGATCATTCCTTTTGATGCGGTTTTGAGGTCAGTTTCGAAATTGCTGTAAAAATGGGTCAGAATTTCAAGTGATTCTATTTCTGCGGTTTCTATGCGATCGAGGTTGTCCTCCATTTTTGCGGTAAAATCGACGTCAAACAGATTTGGAAAGCTGACCACGATGAGGTCGTTTACGATGAAACCAAGTTCGGTGGGCCTGAAATATCCTTTGAAAAGATCGACATATGTCTTTTCCCTGATCGTAGAGAGGATCGCAGCATAGGTACTTGGCCGACCGATGCCGTTCTCTTCAAGCTCCTTTACAAGAGATGCTTCTGAAAATCGGGGGGGTGGAAGGGTAAAATGCTGTTTGGGTTCAAGTTTGTTGAGCTTCAGAACTATACCTTCAGAAAGTTCGGGCAGGGTCTCACCCTTTTTTTGCGTTTCAATTTCATCGGCAGCGGACATATATACGGCCATGAAGCCTGGAAACTGAAATAGATGATCCACTTGCGTTGAATAAATAGGTACCGGCCTGAATCGAAATCGATACCTTGTTTATCAATGCCGGTTGCATCTGGGACGCAATGAATCGTTTCCAAATCAGCTGATATAAAGCGAACTGGTCCTTTGAAAGATGGGGCTCAATCTTTTTGGGGGTATTGAAGACCGAGGTTGGACGGATCGCTTCATGGGCATCCTGAGCTTTTTTTCGATTTTTGAAAAATCTGGGCTTTTCCAGGGCATACCGTTCACCAAATTGTTCGCGGATAAATTCCAGGGCTTCTTCAGCCGCTTCTTTTGCAATTCGGGTTGAGTCGGTGCGCATATAGGTAATCAGCCCAAGAGGTTCACCGGGCCCTATGTCGATTCCTTCGTAAAGCTGCTGGGCTATGACCATAGCCTTTTTGGCAGAGAACCTGAGCTTCCAAATGGCTTCCTGCTGAAGTTTGCTGGTGATGAAAGGGGGGAGAGGGTTTTTTTTGGTGGTTTTCTTTAAAACTTTTTTGACCACAAACTTTTCATCGGACAGCTCATTAAAGATGGTGGAGGCGGTTTTTTCATCGGAAATTTTAATCTTCCCGCTTTCTTTTTTTGTCAGTTTTGCCGTGAAAGGAGGAGGAGAACCACTCTCAAGGTGAGCAGTTATTGACCAGTATTCCTCTGGTTCAAAGGCCTGTATGGCCCGCTCTCTTTCACAAATGATCCGGACAGTGACCGATTGAACACGCCCGGCACTGAGACCGCTTTTCACCTTGCGCCATAGCAATGGCGAAATCTCATATCCAACAAGCCGGTCGAGAATTCGCCGTGTCTGCTGGGCTTCGTACCGGTTTCGATTGAGATTTTCAGGAGACGCGATCGCCCTTTGAATGCCCTCTTTTGTCAATTCATGAAAAAGAACCCTGTAAAACTGTCGCCCCTTTTTTTTCAACACCTCTGCCGTGTGCCATGCGATCGCTTCGCCTTCGCGGTCCGGGTCTGGTGCAAGATAGATATCAGTGGCATCGCCTGCCGCCTTCTTTAATGAAGTAATGATCTTCTGCTTACCGGGAATGGTTTTGTATTTGGGTTTAAACCCTTCCTCGATATCAATTCCCATCTCTTTTTTAGGGAGATCTTTTATGTGTCCAACGGTTGCAACGATATGATAGTCTTGTCCCAGATACTTTCTAATCGTTCTCACTTTTGTGGGAGATTCAACAACAACCAGGGATTTGCTCAACGTCTTTCCTCACTCATCCATTTTGGGTTACGGGTTTCAAGTAGGTTAAAATGTCTGTTCCGCCACATGGCATCTGATTTCAAAATGAACCCTCACACCGGGTAAAAAGTTTACCAGGGGCCTGTTGTACAATTCCCTGAAGCTCAAGTTTGAGGAGTATACTGGAAAGTTTACCGGGTTCGATTTCCATTTTTCGAATAAGGTTGTCGATGTGAATAGGGTAGGGTCCAAGTGCTTTAAAAACAAGTGCTTCGTCCAAAGACAACGGAGGGGCGCTTTCAACCGGTTCGTCTGGATTTGTATCGGATTTTCCCTCCTGCGGACTCAATAAAACCGGAAGTTCGTCGAGAATATCCTGAGCATGTTCGACCAGTTTAGCACCTTGTTTGATCAGATTATGGGTGCCCGTGCTCTTGAATGAATGGATACTACCCGGTACAGCAAAGACTTCCCTATTCTGTTCCGCCGCCAAACGTGCCGTAATGAGGGAACCACTCTTTCGGGTGGCTTCCACGATAACAGTTCCTAAGGAGATGCCGCTGATGATGCGGTTTCTCGCAGGAAAGTGGTATGCGTCCGGTTCTGCCAAAAGGGAAAATTCAGAGATTACGGCTCCACTCTCAGCAATTTGGTGGAAGAGATTCCTGTTCTCTGATGGATAAATTCGTTCAAGACCACTGCCGAGCACGGCGATGGTTTTCCCTTTTCCTGCCAGTGCACCCTGATGTGCAGCCGTATCGATCCCTAGGGCCATCCCACTGACGATGGTGATTTTCCGGTAAGCCAGGCCGGTACATAAACGTTGTGTTGTGGAGATGCCGTAGGCGGTCGCATTCCTCGAACCCACAACTGAAATGTTTCGGGTATCGATTTCAAGACAGCCATAAACATACAGATAGGGCGGGGGATCTGGTATTTGAAGCAGAAGAGTCGGGTAATCCGGGTCCGAAAGGGTGACTATTTTATAGTTTTTTCGCGAAACAAGATCGATTTCTCTTTTGATCTGATCCGATATTTTTTGATGTCGAATCGCAGACACCAGCCCTTGAGACATGCCTTCTACCTGGGAAAGGTCATGTGAAGATGCGTTAAAAATGGCCTCAGGCGATTGAAAACAGTCCAAAAGCCGTTTACTCAATAGGTTCCCGATCCCAGGGACGTTTTTCAGGGCGAACCAGGGCAGAAGGGAGTCCATTATTTTTTCTTTCCAAATTTCTGCCAGGCAATGAGTATGGGACTTGCCACATATATTGAGGAGTAAGTTCCGACCAGGACGCCAACGATCATTGCAAATGCAAAGTCGTGAATAATTCCACCGCCGAGGACAAACAGTGTCACGAGGACGACCAGAGTGGTGACCGAAGTCAATATGGTCCGGCCCAGGGTTTCATTTACACTCCTGTTGATGATGGTTTGAATGGAATGTTTATGGTATTTTCTCAAGTTTTCCCGGATTCTGTCAAAAATAATGATCGTATCGTTTAAAGAATAGCCGATAATGGCGAGAAGCGCAGCAATAATCGGGAGGGTAAACTCCTTGTCAAATATTGAAAAAATTCCCACGGTAATGATAACATCATGCATCAGGGCGACAATGGCGCCCATCGCATATTTGAGCTCAAGAATCCAAAAGAGCACCAGCGTAACCGCGAGGGCGGCTGCGATAAGGAAAGGAATGCTGACATTGAAAAAATTAAGAAAATAAACCGCACCCATCAGAGACCCTGCCATGACCCCGCTCAAGATCCACTTCAGTTCAAAACGACCGGATATATATATGGTGATAAAAAGGAGGGCATAGAACATGGCAAAAAGGGCCTTTTCCCTCAAATCCTTGCCTACCTGGGGTCCCACCATCTCGACCCGGCGGATTTCGGTCGGATTGCCTGTTGAAGATTCCAAGGCGGTTTTTATTTTATCAGAAAATCGTTCTGTAGTGGTGGCCGATTTATCGGTGCGGATAAGATATTCATTCTCTTTTTTATCTCCGAATGTCTGAACCGATGACTGTCCCATTCCAATGGGGAAAAGACCTGATTTGATGTCATCAATATTTGTTGGAGAGAGAAATTTTATCTGAATCAAGGTGCCGCCGGCAAAATCGACCCCGTATCGGGGTCCCCCATGAACGATCAGAGAGGCAATGCTGATCAGAACCATTGCAACGGAGATGAGAAAAGCCGTCTTCCTTTTCCCGATAAAATCGATGTTGATGTTGGGTTTAATAAACCGCATGGCGTTGCTCCGACTATATGCTTAATCTTCTGATTTTCCGGTTGATCAAAAAGAAGTCAAATATGGATCGTGTCAGAATGAGGGCTGTAAACAGGCTGGAAAGTACACCGATGCACAGTGTAACTGCAAAGCCCTTCACCGGACCGGTGCCGAACTGAAACAGAACAAGTGCCGCAATGAGGGTTGTGACGTTTGCATCCAGGATGGTGAGTGTCGCCCTCTCATAACCGGCATAAACCGCAGCACGGGGTGTTTTCCCAAGATTCATCTCTTCCCGAATGCGTTCGAAAATAAGGACATTTGCATCCACAGCCATACCGATGGTCAGTATGATTCCCGCTATTCCCGGAAGGGTTAAAGTTGCTTGAAGTGCGGTAAGAACTGCTGCGATCAGAACAATGTTCAAAATCAATGCAAAATCTGCAATAAGGCCGGAGCCCTTATAGTAGATAATCATAAACAGGATTACAAGGAGACCCCCTATGCCCATGGAGATGATACCTTTCTTTATGGAATCCGATCCAAGAGAAGGACCGACAGTTCTCTCCTCGATGATTTCGACCGGGGCCGGGAGTGCCCCGGCCCGTAAAACGATGGCCAGGTCCCGTGCCTCTTCTGTGTCGAAGTTTCCGGTGATGCGTGCTTCACCGCCTGAAATTTTTTCCTGTATTACCGGCGCCGAATAGACGCTTTTGTCGAGGACGATCGCAAGACGTTTTCTTACATTTTCTTCAGTTATCCTGGAAAAGATTCTGGCGCCTTTTTTATCAAATCTGATGGAAACGTAAGGCTCGTTGTACTGTGAGTCTATCTCTACTCTCGCTTCAGTAAGATAGGCGCCTGTCAAAAGGGTCCTCTTTTTAACCAGGTAGGGTGTTTTGATCACCCGCCTGGTTTCCGGATCTTCTTTCACCTGATAGAGCACCTCGCTCCCGGGAGGAATCTTACCTTTCAATGCTGCATTAAGGTCATGGGTTTCGTCCAGTAGTTTGAATTCCAGCAGGGCTGTTTTTCCGATGAGCTCTTTGGCCCTTTCCGTATCCTTAATACCGGGAAGTTGGATCAGGATTCGATTTTCTCCCTGGCGTCGAATATCGGGTTCACTGACCCCAAACTGGTCGATCCGGTTTCGAATGGTTTCGAGCGCCTGTTCAGTCGCCAAATTTTTAATGTGTTCGGTCTCCTTCTCAGGCAGGTCCAGGACGATGGTGTAGACCCCGTCATCGGTCGATTTTGAGAGGAGTCGAAGATCCTTATATTCCAGATTGAGTATCGTCTCAAATCTATCGATGCTGTTTTTGTCATTTATTGTAATCCGTATTTTGGCACCCTCTATCTGTTCCATCCCCACCTGACGGATATGTTCCTTCCTTAAGACGCGCCGAAATTCATAGATAATCCGTTCAACGGTGCTTTCTACGGCTTTTTCAGTGTCTACCTCTAGAACAAGGTGCATCCCTCCTTGTAAATCGAGCCCAAGATTAATTTTTTTATACGGCCACCAATTGGAGTTTACGATAGGAAGCACATAGATCACCGCGACTATTATTACCGCGAGAACCATGATGGGCCTCCATGAAAGTTTTTTCAATAACATGCCCTCCCAATAAATCGAAACAACATGAAAAAAAGCGATGATTTTCCACAGCTCGTAAAAGCCGGATAAGGAATCCGAACCCTCGTAAAAAAAGCCCCGTCAAACAGGGTCGGCCCTCATCCAACCCTTCTTCTGCATGCAACATTTCGTGGGGTTTTTTTTGGTGTTATTCGGTATTATTTTGGACTATCCTGTTTTCCGGTATCGGTTTTATCGCTTTTTTGGGTCTGTGCCTGGGATGTGGGCTGAACCAGCGAGGTAATGTTCCCTCGGTTAACCTTTACCCGAACCTTGTCTGCGATTTCAACCGTCAGGGTCGTTTCACCCATACCGGTGATGCGGCCGTGGATACCGCCTCCTGTAATGATCCGATCGCCCTTTCTGAGATTCTTAATCATCTCCCGGTGATCTTTCGATTTTTTCTGTTGCGGCCGGATGAGCAGAAAATAGAAAATAACAAACATAAGGATGAGGGGAATAAATGCTGAAAATCCACCCTGTCCACCCTGTCCGGCTCCTCCACCTGTTCCCAGTGCATATGCTAAATCAATCAAAATAAAACCTCCTTGGATGTCCTTGTAAAAGAATCGATTTTACAAAGGCTCCCTTTTTAATAGCGTTATCTGTTCACAATTCCCTGGTGCAACGCCTTTGTTTTTTTGTTCCCGGATTGCCGAATCAAATTTGCTTACGCTTGGGGGGCAGATTCGAGAACCATTGCTGTGCTCTGTCCCTGTTTATCCGAATACACGATTAAAAATGGCGGTGATATACTCCAAATGATGGTTGACGTCAAATATTTCTTCAATTTTTTTTCTGCTTATATGCTCGAGGATCTTTTTGTCATTGATAATCAATGTCTTGAAATCCTGTTTTTCTTTCCATACCCGCATTGCGTGGGCTTGGACCCTTTCGTACGCATCCTCTCGGCTGATGCCGGCTGCTGTCAAGGCCAGCAGAACCTGTTGCGAAAAAATGAGTCCTTTGAGCAACCCCAAATTTTTTTCCATTGTTTTGGGGTAAACCACAAGGTTTTTGATGATACCGCTGATTCGATTTAACATATAATCCATCAGTATGGTACTATCCGGGGCAATGATCCGCTCAACGGAGGAATGACTGATATCCCGTTCATGCCACAGGGGAATATTTTCTAAAGCCGCCATGGCATTGGATCTGATTATCCGGGCAAGTCCCGAAAGATTTTCGGAGCCAATAGGGTTTCGTTTGTGGGGCATGGCGGAAGAGCCTTTTTGACCTTTTGAGAAAAATTCTTCCGCTTCGAGGACTTCGGTTCTTTGAAGGTGTCTGATCTCTATGGCCATTTTTTCAATCGAAGATCCCATGATCGCAAGGACTGTAAAATATTCGGCATATCTGTCCCGCTGAATGATCTGTGTCGAAGCCGGCGCAGGATTAAGGTTCAGTTTTCGACAGACATACGCCTCGACCTCGGGGGGGGTATTGGCAAATGTTCCGACCGCACCTGAGAGCTTTCCAAAGCTGATTGTTTCAACGGCGCGCTCGAATCGCTCTTGATTACGTCGCATTTCATCGTACCAGACGGCCAACTTGAGACCGAAGGTTATCGGTTCTGCATGTATCCCGTGGGATCGCCCGACCATTACGGTATCTTTGTGCTCAAATGCCCTTTTTCGAATTATACTGAGCAGACGTTCGCAATCTTCTAGTATGAGGGCTCCTGCCTGTTTCATTAAAAATGCCATGCTGGTGTCGAGAACATCGGAGGATGTAAGACCCATGTGAATGTATCTGGCGTCCGGCCCCACACGTTCGGCTACAGCGGTCAGAAATGCGATAACATCATGCTTTGTTTCGGCTTCGATTTCTTCGATCCGTTTAACGGAAAAGCTTGCCCTTTTAATATTTTGAAGTGCCTCTTTAGGGATCTTTCCTATCTTTGCCATCGCTTCACAGGCCAATAATTCAACTTTTAGCCATATTTTATACCGGTTTTCATCGGTCCAGATATCACCCATGGCTTTTCTGGTATATCGTTTAATCATGATGCCTATTCCCGCATTACTGCTCCGCAGGGATCCAGATCGTCTCCCCATCATATTGAATCTGATTGACATGCTCGTAATCGATCTGGTCCAAGAGCGAAAAAACCTCTCCCATGTTAATAATAACAATTTTACTCAGTGGATATAGCAGATCCAAATCAATGTCCAGTTTTCGTTCTTTGATATTATATATGTAGACCATGTGTTCGGAAAATTTAAGGATTTTCCCCATGCCCGAGCTCACCCCCTGTTTATCGGGTTCATCGGATTGTGGTTCGAGAAGGACCCCTTTGTGTTGAAAATAATCCTTCATGAATGAAAAGTGGATGTTCCAAATATTGTCATTTTCACGAACCACATAAATTCCGTACGCTTCAAATTCTTCAGATATCTCTTTTGGTACTTGATGGCTGATTGTGGGTAGCGGTTTTAACATCAGATCTTCTATGATGAGACCCCCCCTTTTTAGCCGTATCTTGTCTAAAATTTCTTTCATAGATACGGTAATCATACCGATTTTAATCGATTCATTCGCTTTGATAATAATATCAACCCCCTTATCAAGCCCAAATCTTTCCTTGCGCTTTCGCATCAACGCTCTCATTTCCCCGTCCGTTTCTATTTTGTTGTAATCAATAGGGCGCGCAGGGACAATAATAAGTTTGGCTTTGAGAGGTATTTGTGTTTTTCCAATTATATCTTTTGCGACATACTTTGGATCTTTCTCTTTGGCTTTGGGAGGTGTTTGTGTTTTTTTATTTATATCTTTTGTGATGGGCGCTGGGGTTTTTTCTGCAGCACGCTTAGAGACCGGTTTGATTTCGTCGGCTTTAGATGC
>PVMS01073602.1_pt1 | contig 14204 bp, 14 predicted proteins | sample 1853461 | NCBI WGS metagenome assembly PVMS01 (sample SAMN08582032, study PRJNA380276) | Marine sediment metagenome, whole genome shotgun sequencing project. | isolation source: ocean sediment barecode stripped | collected 2017 | reverse complement strand
TCAATCGTGTCATTGGAGGAGGCGTTGTCTTAGGTTCTCTTATTTTATTGGGCGGGGAACCAGGAATCGGAAAATCGACTCTTATGCTCCAGATTAGCCGTGATTTTGCAGAACAAGGGGAAAAGGTCCTTTATGTCTCGGGAGAGGAATCTTTGGAACAAATCAAGCTGCGCGGTCAGCGGCTTGGCGTGCGGGAGGGAGATCTGTATCTGTTGGCAGAAACGAACCTCGAAAGAATTATAGCTCAGGCCGAAAAACTCAATCCTCAGATTCTCATACTTGATTCTGTCCAAACGGCCTTTTCTTCCAAATTGTCTTCAAGCCCCGGAACGATCAGCCAGGTTAGGGAAGTCACCAATCAAATATTTCGCTTTGTAAAAACACGAGAAATCTCGTCTTTCCTCATTGGCCATATCACCAAGGAAGGCTCTTTGGCCGGGCCAAAGTCACTGGAGCACATGGTTGATGTTGTTCTCTATTTTGAGGGAGAACGGGATCACAGCTATAGGGTTCTGCGGGCCCTAAAGAATAGGTTCGGACCTGTATCAGAGCTGGCTGTATTTGAAATGGATGAAAAAGGCCTTCAGGCCATTGCCAATCCGTCTGCGTTTTTCTTGAAAGAACGGCCAAAGAATGAAGCCGGAAGTGTTGTTGTCTGCACTCTTAAGGGATCGCGACCTCTTCTGGCTGAAATTCAAGCTCTTGTCTCCTCCACTCTGTTTTCCGGAAATCCCCGGAGGATGACTGTGGGGCTGGACCACTTCCGAACGGCCATGCTCCTCGCTTTGATAGAAAGGAAGCTTGGATACAGTTTTGCCGGGGAGGACATTTATCTGAATGTGCCCGGGGGTCTTTCTCTGGAAGAACCGGCCACCGATCTTGCGGTGATTTTGGCTGTTATCTCCTGCATGAAGAATAAGGCCGTTCCTCCGGATGTTGCCATCTTCGGTGAAGTGGGGCTGAGTGGAGAAATCCGTTCTGTCAGCCAACCGCTGACTCGGTTGAAAGAAGCCTCTTCAATGGGTTTTAATAAAGTGATCCTTCCAAAAGGAAATATGAATAATAAAGATAAAGGAGGTCTTCCTGACATGCAGTTTTTAGAGGCGAAAAATATCAGAGAGGCTTCTCAAATACTATTTTAAAGGTAGTGCCAATGGGAATTTTTATTTTACGTTTTGTCATCATTGCCATCATTACAGCATCTGGATACTTTTTCCCCCCTTTTCAGTTGAAAAACTACATCGGTGCCGGGATTGCCCTGGTTTTGGGGGTGGTCATTGTCTATCTAGAGACTAGGATTCGGAAGAGCCAGTTTAAAATCATATGGTCTTCTACTCTGGGAACATATGCAGGTGTACTTCTCGGCTGGGGTTTGGGTTCGATCTATAAGACAATTTCTCAGGATGCGGCAACGATTTCGTTTATCCGTATCTTTTTTCTTGTTATCATGCCCTATATCGGCTTCCTTGTAGGAACGAGAAAGTTTGAGTGGTTGTATCCGGCTCATCTGTTCGAGTTTTTTAAAGAAAAAACAACGGGACAGGCTGAGAAAATCCTCGATACCAGTGTTATCATTGACGGCCGCATCGCAGATATCAGCAATACCTCATTTATCGATGGCCCTTTGATTGTCCCTCAGTTTATTCTCAAGGAACTGCAGCTGGTCGCCGACTCCGCTGACGGGATCAAAAGACAAAGAGGGCGGAGAGGCCTGGATGTTTTAGAGCAGCTCCAAAAATCTTCGCAGGTCTCGATCATCATCTCCGAAATTGATTTTCCGGAAATCAAGGAAGTGGACGCAAAATTGATTGAAATGGCCAAACAGATGGATGGAAAGATCATCACCAATGATTATAACTTGAGCAAGGTCGCCCAACTCCAGGGCATCTCTGTCCTCAACATCAATGAATTGGCGAATACCTTGAAACCGGTTGTTCTTCCCGGAGAGGCAATCAAGGTTTTTATCCTCAAAGAAGGAAAAGAACAAGATCAGGGGGTGGCCTATTTAGATGACGGAACGATGGTTGTTGTCGACAATTCACGGAAATTAATCGGACAGACAGTCGAGGTCACTGTCACCTCCGTCCTGCAAACCACCGTTGGAAAGATGATCTTCGGCCGTTACAACGATGATGATGAATAATGTCTATACGATCATTGTGGCTGCAGGACTGGGAAAACGATTTGGATCACCCAAGCCGTTTGTGGCCCTAAAAGGGAAAAGGATTCTGGACTACTGCCTAGAGACGTTTAATGGCCATCCAGGGATTTTTGAGATAGTTCTTGTTTTGAGAGAGACGTCGGAGAAATCCCTTTTTTTAGATCGATTCGAAAAATTAAAAACTGTAGCAGCTGGAGGAGAAAGACGCCAGGATTCTGTTTTTTCTGGCTTCCAGCAAATAAATCCGGAGCAAGGGGATATCGTCCTGATCCATGATGCGGCTAGACCACTGGTCAAAACGGAGTTGATTGATGCGATCATAGAAAAGACAGGGGAAACAGGAGCCGCCATTCCTGTTTTGTCCGTCAGCGATACTATAAAAAAAATAAATGGCGATCGAGTTTCTCAGACTATCAATCGACAGGGATTGTATCTTACACAAACACCACAAGGATTTTCCTGTGAAATTCTCTGTCGAGCCTTTAAAGGGAGCGGAGAGGATCAAGGGATGTATACGGACGAAGCGGCTCTTGTAGAAAAATTGGGTCAAGATGTGTTTGTTGTACCAGGAGATCCAAGCAATTTGAAAATCACCTTTCCAGAGGACCTCAAAATTGCGGAGGCTCTCATTGAAAATTAGAGTTGGCCTTGGGTATGATATCCATGTCCTAAAGGAAGGGCGAATCCTCTTTTTAGGAGGTGTGGACATTCCTTTTTCAAAAGGCCTTCTGGGACATTCGGATGGAGACTGTCTGATCCATGTTATTGCGGATGCCCTTCTAGGGGCAATGGGGGAAAAAGACATCGGGTTGCTCTTTCCGGATACGGATCCAGCCTACAAAAATATCAGAAGCACCCGTCTCCTGGAGGCCGTTATCGGAAGGCTTATTGAGAAAAAAATGGTCATAAGCAATGTCGATTCCGTAATTATTTGTCAAGAGCCGCGTCTTGCAGACCAGGTGCTGCGAATGAAAGAGGTGCTGTGTCCGATTCTTCAAATCCCGCCTGGGTCACTGAGCATCAAACCGCGCACAAATGAAGGCTTGGGCGCCATCGGACAAGGGGATGCTATTGCTGCGATGGCAACAGTTCTTATCCAGTCCGAAACCTGAAATATTCATAAAAACTGCCGCCACCTTTGAATAATTCAGGGAAGAAAAAAAATTTTTATTTAAAGAAAAGGGATTATATTTTATAGACGGGGGGATTTCTTTTGGAGGGGAGAGGGAGAAGAGGTTGGGATTGGTTGAACCTGAAGGCTTGCTCCGCCTGATAGGTAAGAGAGAAAAACTCTCTCGGCAACTTGGGCCAACCAATCCCTTATGGTGAGGATCGTTCTCATCATTGGATTTTTTCCTCTTTATCCGATGGATGATTCTTGGTTTTGTGCGCCGTCTGATTTGGCCAAGAAGTTTGATATTTGTTCATATCCGGCTTCTTTTCCGACCACGAGGATGTCTACAATAGGTGCCGCGATCAGGCTGAATCCAACAAAGCTGATCAGTACTGCAGCGCAAAGAATAACAAATTTTGTTTTGAATTTCATTGTCTGTCTCCTTTTTAAATTTTCACTTTCGTTTATTCTCATTACATTTATATATACGTAATTCGATTACAAAAGGTTGCTAAAAAACTATATATATTTTACCGTTTATGTAGGAATAGGCCCGACTCTAAGATAGAGAAGGAAAAACAAACGTTTGGTGCGAAGAGATATTTTGCCTTTAGGATTTTCCGTAAATCATGTAAAATTACATCACTATGGATAAAGTCAGAGTTCGTTTTGCTCCCAGTCCCACAGGGTTTCTTCATGTGGGGAATGCCCGGACGGCGCTGTTCAATTGGCTTTTTGCCCGCCGGAAAAACGGGACTTGTGTCTTAAGAATTGAGGATACCGATGTTGAGAGGTCCTCTGTCGAATATGAAAGTAAGCTGATTGCTGATCTGAAATGGCTGGGATTGGATTGGGACGAGGGTCCGGAGGGTGGGGGGCCTTTTGGTCCCTACCGTCAATCTCTGCGGCTGGACATCTATGATTCATACACCCAGAAACTTTTAAAAGAAAGAAAAGCGTACTATTGTTTTTGTTCCCCCGAAGAACTTGAAAGTAACAGGAAAACCGCTATTGCTTCGGGAAAAATGCCGATCTACAGTGGAAAATGCCGGGCTGGGACATTGGAGGATGCCAGAAACAGACAGAAAAAAGGAGAATCTGCGGTAGTCCGTCTCAAAACTCCGGATGAAGGTACGATGTCCTATCACGATCTTGTCCGCGGCCAATTGTCTTTTGATCTCAAGCTTATTGGTGATCCCGTTTTGGTACGCTCTAACGGCCAGCCTGCTTACAATTATGTTGTTGTTATCGACGATGCGCTGATGCAAATCACGCATGTTATAAGAGGTGAAGATCACATTTCCAATACTCCGCGACAGCTCCTCACTTATGAAGCCCTGTCCCTAGCTCCTCCAAAATTTGCTCACCTGTCTATGGTTATGGGCCAGGATAACACCCGGCTGAGCAAACGCCACGGGGCTACGGCCATAGATCAATTTGACAAGGACGGCATCCTTCCACTCGCTCTTTTTAATTACTTGGCACTGCTGGGCTGGTCTCATCCTGAAGAGAAAGAAATTTTAACGAAGAGAGAATTACTTGAGTCATTCAAGCTGAAAAATGTCAGCCGTTCTGCGGCCATTTTTGATTATGATAAGCTCCATTGGCTGAACAGGAAGCATATGAAGCTTCTTTCTTCTCGGGAAAAATCGGAGAAAGCCTATCCTTATTTGAAAGCCGAGGGTTTCCTGCCAATGGAAATGTCGAACGAATCTTGGTCTTGGCTTGATGAGGCTGTTGAGGATTTGATTGAAGGGGTGAATCGATTTTCCGATCTTTCTGAAAAATTTTCTCCATTTTTTAATTTTAACCTCACGGAAATGGAAGCTTCGGCCAAAGAGATTTTAACATCGGACTGTGGACGAAAAGTCGTTTCCCTTTTGAGTGCAAAAATTGCCCAATCAGAACAATTCAATTATGATATTTTTGCCTCTTTTGCCCAGGAGATCAAGGATGAAACGGGCTGCAAAGGGAAAGACCTTTTTCATCCTCTTCGGATTGCCCTCACGGGCCGCCTTTCGGGATTGAAGCTGGACCGATTCATTCCCCTGATAGAAGCGGGGGCTCGATTGTCTTTTCCGAAACCAATAAAAAACTGTACCCAACGCGTTTCTGATATCCTTGATTTTATGGGATAGATGGGAAAAATCAGTCGTCTCAACCCGCTCTTCGAAGCCTTGAAGTCCCCTTCCAGCCGCATACAAAAGATTTTCATTCAAAAAAATTCCGCTAATAAGAAAGTCGAGGACATTATTATTCAGGCCAAATCCCGGAGGATTCCTTGTTCTTTTGTCTCCAGGCAGGCATTGGATAAGATGGATCCCCATCATCAGGGAATAGTTGCCTTTCTTGCCGAAAAGAGAATGTCTTCATTCGATGATATTATGACTTCTGCCCGTGTCCCTTTTTTTGTTCTGGTGGATGGAGTGGAAGACCCTCACAACCTGGGTGCAATTATCAGAACCGCCGAGGGAGCAGGAGTAAATGGGATTTTTATCCCAGAGAGACGGGCGGTGGGGCTTACAGAGGCCGTTTCTCTTGTGTCGGCTGGGGCTGTTGAACACGTCAGGATATCGCAGGTGAAAAATATGGCCCGAACTATGGATGAGCTGAGAAAAAAAGATGTTTGGCTGGTGGGTGCGGAAGGAGGAAGCAAGAGAAATTGGTTTGAATTTGATTATTCGCTTCCTGTTGGCCTCGTTTTTGGTTCAGAAGGAAAGGGTTTGCGCCCCCTCATTCGAGACAAGTGTGATGAAGTCCTCTCTTTACCGCTTTTTGGCCAAGTCTCCAGTCTAAATGTCGCTGCTGCTGCTGCTGTGTTCCTCTACGAGGTTGTCCGCCAAAGAAGGGAAAAATAATATTGAATAAAAATTTGTTTCTAACCGTAATAGTTTTAGGTGAGAAAAAAAAATGTTTCATGATACAACTGTGCAGAGATCCCGAATTGCTCAAAGTTCCAGGTGGACAAAAGTGACCAGTCCCGCGCTCACGGAAACGGAAATTCTCGTCTTGGTCAAAAAAGGAGATTCCAAGGCCTATCAGGTTATCGTCAAAAAGTACATGCAGACAGCCTATTATATTGCCTTGGGATTTGTGCACAATCATCAAGATGCTCTCGACCTGTCACAGGACACTTTTATAAAAGCATTCCGTAAAATAAAGAGCTTTGATACGAACCGCCCTTTTTTTCCTTGGTTTTACCGGATATTGAAGAACCTCTGTATCGATCATTTCAAACGTGTTCGTCATCGCAATGAAATTCCATTAGAGGAAAGCTACTTCATTTCTCAGGAGAAAGAGGACAAAGAAATGAAAGCAGCCCTCTGGCAGGGAATTGAAAAACTTACGTTTGAACAAAAAGAAATCATTATCCTCCGTTATTTTCGGGAATTTTCCTATCAGGAAATTGCCGAAATCACGGGCAAACCCATTGGGACGGTGATGTCCTCTCTTCACTATGCAAAAAAGAGGCTTAAAGAGGTTGCAGGAAAATATTTAGGTTTCGATAAGGATTAATCCCATGGATCATCAACATCTAAAAGAACTTATCTCTTCCTATCATGATGGAGGCCTATCCTCTGAGCAAAAACAATCAGTGGAAACGCATATCAAGATCTGTGCGGAATGCCGGAAAGAATGGGAGGACATGAAAAAACTAGAGGAGGCCATGAAAAAAATGGAATTGAAGAAACCAAAGCCTGAGGTGTGGAAGATGTATGAAGCTTCCGTTTACAACCGCTTGGAACGGAGAATCGGATGGATTTTATTTTCCGTTGGTGCTATGATTCTTCTTTTCTTTGGCGGATACGAAATGGTCAAAGGCATCATCCAAGATGCGACTACGCCTTTCCTTCTGAAGGGAGGGATTCTGGTCATTTTAGGAGGATCTGTGGTGCTTTTGGTTTCGGTCTTGAGAGAAAGGCTCTTTGTTCGCCAAAGAGAACGGTACAAGGAGGTTGAGAAATGATTATAGTGACCACAGATTTCATTCCTGGAAAAACAATTTCAAAAAGTCTGGGCTTGGTTCGAGGAAATACCATCCGGGCTCGACATGTCGGGCGCGATATTATGGCCTTTTTCAGAAATATTGTTGGTGGAGAAATCACAGATTACACAAAGATGATGGCAGAATCCCGCGAACAGGCTCTTGACAGGATGGTAGAAGAAGCCGAAAGCCTTGGAGCCAATGCCATCATCAACATGCGTATCACGACATCGATGATCATGCAGAGTGCTTCCGAAATTTTAGCTTACGGTACTGCCGTTATCATCGAGTGATTCGACTTGAAAAGAGGACTTCGGCCTCTAGTCTTCACTTTCGCCTCCTGATTATTTTTATTCTATTTTTTTCTCTTTCTTCATTCCCCCTTTCTGATCAACGTGGAAGGACGGTCGAAAGAGGGACATTGTCTGTTTATTTCATGGGAGAAAAAGTCGGCTATGAGGAGTATGTTTGGGAGGAAACCGGACAGGGATATCTCCTCTCTGTTCAAGGACGCATGACCAAACCGGTTGCTATTGAAGTGGAGAGAATGAGAATTGAGATGAACAGGAGTTTTATTCCTCTTCGATATTTTTTTAGGGGATCCATGGGTGGAGTCCAACAAGAAATCTCAAGTGTCATATCTGAGGGTTCAGTCGTGAATACATTTCTTGTGGACGGGCAGGAACAGAGCCAGCAGAGCCAAATCAAACGGGATGCTTTCCTGCTGCCTAATCCTTTATATTCGCCCTACTTAGTCATTGCCAAAAAATATGGGTGTACAATGGAAGAGAAAAGAAACTTGTCTGCCTACTTCATCCCTCAGCTCGAAACTCCTTTTACTCTCGAGCCCAGTGAGGAAGATCCCTGTCTTCTTCTTTTGCAGATCAATGGTATCCAAATGGAACTTGAAACGAATGAATATGGACAATTAAAAATCCTCCAGATCCCTGCTCAAAACCTCAAGGTGACAAACGACATCTTTTCGTTCAACTGACAAAATTAGCCTCGGGTTCTCAAAATTCACTCCCCGTTTCACCCCAAAAGATGATTGTCTCCAACCCTGTTCCTTCATAAAATTTATAGGCTAGAAGTCCGAAACCTATGAGACTGAACAAAAAAATAATATTCTTAGTGTTTTTCTGTATCTCTGCCGTGGCCTGGGGGCAAAATGGTGGAATTGGCATCATCGGTGAGCTGACACACACAAAAAATGCCCAGAGAGGAGAGACCTACGAGACGAGAATCGTTTTAAAAAATTTCGGAGACGATAAAGCCGGCATAAAAGTCTTTCAACGGGATTTTTCCTATGATTTTGAAGGAAACCAATTTTTTCACGAAATAGGGACCCAAGCGAGATCCAATGCCCATTGGATCAAGTATTCTCCACAGCAAAAAAACCTTCTTCCCCAGGAGACGACGGAAGTTCACTGCTCGATTCATGTACCGAACGACCAGGATCTTGTGGGGACATTCTGGAGCTTGATTATTATTGAATCCACTCCAGTCAAGCGCTATGCGGTTCAAATCATCACACACATCGGTATGACCGGCCGTGTTCAAGTGGAGTTTGTTAAGACGGCGCTCGTGAGAGAAGAAAAGAAGACATGCCTTCATGTGGATGTGAAAAATACTGGCGAGAGAGGGCTCTGCCCTTCCCTTTATGTTGAGCTGTATGATGAAGGGGGGAATTTTGTGGAAAAAATCGAGGGGGGGACTTGGCGAATTTATCCGGAAAGCTCAGTCCGGTATCAGGTTGATGTGGCTCATCTTCCTGCCGGTCTGTACAAAGCGATGATTTTGGTGGACAACCTTGATGAACACATCTTTGGGACAGAGTTTCTTCTCGACCTCACTACCCCTGGAAAATTCAAAATCCAAGATTGACTGCAAAATTCTGTTAACCGGAAAGCCGATTAGAAATTACGCATAATTAAAGAGATGTCATACTTCATTCTTAAAAAATTAAGGATGATGTCACTTTAATTCATTCCTCTAATTCCCTTTGTCCTTCCTGTGTTCATCTTGCGTCGTTGGGGTTTTTCCTATAAAATAACAAATATATTTGATGCTGTCCCCCTTGTATGATCATGGAAGAAAAAAAAGATTATTACCAGCTTGAAAAAAACATCTTGCGGCTGAAGCAGGAAATTGATGATGTGTATGCCACCGAGCCACCGGATCAAAAAGAGAAAATTTCCGATCTCCGAAAGCAGATTGCTGTTGAGTGGGAAGGTCTTAAACCAACCCTAACCGCCCATAATATTGTACAGATTGCCCGGCATCCTCAGAGGCCCTATACTTTGAATTACCTGGATTATCTCACAGATGATTTTTTGGAATTCCACGGTGACCGCCGGGCAGGGGATGATCCTGCCATTGTGGCGGGCTTGGGTTTCTATCGAGGACGGACGGTGGCATTTATCGGACATCAGAAGGGGCGGACGACACGAGATCGCATCGCAAGAAATTTTGGCCAACCCAATCCGGAAGGGTACCGCAAGGCTCTACGGATCATGAAACTGGCTGAAAAATTTGGCTTTCCTATCGTAACCTTGATTGACACTCCCGGAGCATATCCCGGAATCCAGGCGGAAGAACGTGGGCAGGCTGAAGCGATTGCATTCAACTTAAAAGAAATTTCAAAACTCAGGGTTCCCGTGGTCAACATCGTTATCGGTGAAGGAGGGAGCGGGGGTGCGCTGGCTGTTGGAGTTGGGGATGTTCTATTGATCCTTGAAAATTCCTTTTATTCAGTAATATCTCCTGAAGGATGTGCTGCTATTCTTTGGAAAGACCAGGGAGCTATTATGAAGGCTGCTGAGAATTTAAAGTTTCTTCCACAAAATTTACTTGATTTTGGAATTGTGGACAAGATCATTCCTGAACCTCCTGGAGGCGCTCATCTCAATTACGATCTCATATTCAAAAATGTCGACAAACATCTGAACTCGACTCTCAAACAACTCGAACAAAAAACACCTGAAAAAAGAATTAAGGACAGGTATTTGAAGTTTAGGAAGATTGGGGTTTTTCAGGAAAAATGACGGATAAACCTAAATCCAAACACATTCCGTCTATCAAGGGAACTAAAGACATTCTTCCTGATGTAGCCAGAAAGTGGCAGAAGGTTGAGTTTGCTGCAAAAAAAATCTTTGAATCCTACGGATACCGCGAAATCCGCACTCCTGTTTTTGAAGCCACGGAGCTGTTCGAGAAGGGAACGGGGGAGACTTCTGATATCGTTATTAAAGAGATGTATACGTTTACAGATAAGGGCGGACGCTCCCTGACTCTTAGGCCTGAATATACGCCTTCGGTGGTGAGGGCCATCATCGAAAACCGATTGAATCTCAAGCCCCAGCCTTTGAGGTTTTATTTTATAGGGCCCATGTTCCGATACGATAAACCCCAAAAAGGCCGCTACCGTCAGTTTCATCAGATCGATATCGAAGTGTTTGGTGAAGAAGACCCTGCCATTGATGCTGAAATTGTCCAGATGGCAGATTGTTTTCTTAAGAATCTGAAAGTAAAGGACACAAAAATTGTCGTCAATTCGGTAGGCTGCAAAGAATGCCGGCCCACGTATCTGAAAAAGCTGCGAGCTGCTGCAGAAAAAGAAAAAAACCAACTCTGTGAAAACTGCCAGAGAAAAATCACAACAAATCCACTTCGGATATTTGATTGTAAAATTGAGGGATGTCGGAGTACAGCAAAAAATTTCCCAAAAATCAGCGAAAATCTCTGTGCAGAATGCGAGATTCATTTCCAATCATTCTGTTCTTTTTTGGATTTATTCGGAATCACTTATGCGATCGATCCACTCCTTGTCCGCGGGATTGATTACTATACCAGGACGACCTTTGAAATTATTACTTCCAAGCTGGGTGCTCAGGATTCTATTCTTGGCGGCGGGCGGTATGATGAGATGATGAAGGACTTTGGAGGCCCGGATATTTGCGGTATCGGGTTTGCCATGGGAATGGAACGGCTGTTGGATATTGTGCCATTTGAAGAAGACAAACAAGAATTTGTGTATGTGGCTACCATGGGGGAGAAGGCCAAAAGAGCCGGGATGAAAATAGCCAAGCGACTACGGGAAGCGGGAAGAGAGACCTTGATCGAGTACAGAGAGCGGAGCTTAAAGAACCAAATGGCCAGAGCAAATAAGCTCAATGCTTCCTGGGTGCTGATTGTGGGTGAGGATGAAGTACAAAGCGGTAAGTTTCAGCTCAAGAACATGAAATCAGGAGAACAGATTGAAGCTAGTGAAGATCATATCCTGAAAATCATCGGGGACAATATACAATAAATTTTAACCTCTTTTTCGAGGACGTAAAATGAATTCTAAGACTCAATCCGAAAGGAAAAGAACGGCTTTCTGCGGGCTGCTGAGAAAAGACCATGTCGGCCAGCAAATGACCCTCTTTGGGTGGGTGTACAAGCAGAGAGACATGGGAAATCTGGTTTTTATCGATCTCTGGGACAGAGAAGGCATTGTTCAGGTTGTTGTGACATTTACGGATCAATCTCTTCTTGATTTGGCCAAAAATCTGAAGATGGGATATGTCATAAAAGTTGATGGAATTGTCAGGGCAAGAGAAGACAACATGCGGAATCCCGACCTTCCAACCGGTGATGTGGAAGTGGAAGCTAAAGAACTCTTTGTTCTCAATTCGTCTGATGTCGCCCCTTTTGTTGTTGCTGATCCTCCTCAAGCCTCAGAAGAGCTTAGGCTTAAATACAGATACTTGGACCTGCGTCGGAATTCCATGCAGCGCAATTTTAAACTTCGGCATCAAGCGGCACTCAAAACGCGTACTTTTCTAAGCGAAAGAGGCTTCTATGAAATAGAAACGCCGTTTCTGACAAAATCGACTCCTGAAGGGGCTCGAGACTACCTTGTGCCCAGCCGGGAATACAAAGGCCGGTTTTTTGCCCTCCCCCAGTCTCCTCAAATATTCAAGCAGATTCTGATGATTTCCGGTTTTGAACGCTATTTCCAGATTGTCCGGTGTTTTCGTGACGAAGACCTTAGAGCGGACCGGCAGCCCGAATTCACTCAGATTGATATCGAGGCGAGCTTTATCACTCGTGAAGACATTTTTTCTATCAATGAAGCGCTTATGGTGGAATTGTTCCAGCTTATCGGGGTTGATGTGCACGTTCCCTTTCCTCGTCTCTCTTATGAGGAGAGCATGGACAAATATGGAAGTGATAAACCGGATTTACGTGCTGAGACTGAAATTCTAGATCTCACAAGTATGGGAAAAAATCTGGATTCTGATATTTTGAAAATGGTGATCGATTCAGGGGGTGTCATCAAAGCTTTTGTCCTTGCGGGGGCCGGAGATTATTCCCGCAGCCAGCTGGACAAGTTGAATGCAAAAGCCAGAGAACGAGGTGGCAAAGGGATCATCTGGATTAAAAAGAAAGAGGAATTTAAATCGTCTTTGAAACTCCCTCAGAGTCAGCTCGAGTCCATCTGGAAGCACTGTCAAGCAGGAGAAGCGGACTTGGTCCTGCTTGCTGCTGATAAAAAACGTCAGGCACAGGAACTGTTGGGAAGTTTCCGCGCGGATTTTATCCGAAATCTCGATAAAAAAGACTCGGCATACAAATTTGTTTGGGTAACGGATTTTCCTCTTTTTGAGTGGAGCGAAGAAGAAGGACGCCTTGTTTCCATGCACCATCCCTTCACGTCTCCCCTTGAAGAGGACTTAGGATTCTTGGAAGAAGATCCTCAACGAATTCGGGCCCAAGCCTACGACCTGGTTCTCAACGGCACGGAAATTGGAGGCGGTTCGATCCGTATTTACAAACAGGATATTCAGGAAAAAATATTCACGATTCTGGGATTAAATCCCGATGAAGCCAAGGATAAATTCGGATTTTTCCTGGAGGCCCTCCGCTTAGGCGCTCCTCCACATGGAGGAATTGCCTTGGGATTTGATCGACTGGTCATGCTTTTAGCCGGAGAAGAATCCATACGGGAAGTTATCCCCTTTCCAAAAACCACCAGTTCTCTCTGCCTGATGACGGACTCTCCTTCAAATGTAAGCAGCCGGCAGTTGGATGAACTGGGGATTAAAAAGAAGGATTAGACTAGAGACTAGAAACTAGACAGCAGGTTTTAAGCGCCTCGTCTCTGTCACAAGAGAACTGACGATAGAGAGAAACATAAACAGAAAAATTTTCCACAGTGCGGAAATTCCTACTTGTCCTAAAAACTGCATGGCAGAAAGAACCGTGTCCCCTGGTGGAAATACAAACACACTCATAGCCGTGTCAAGAAAAGCATAACACAGGGCAAGAGCCGCTCCTCCTACAGCACTCATCAAAATCCTTTTGGGCAGGCTTGCTCCACCGGCCCAGACGGTAATGGCTGCTGCTGTTATAAGAGGAATCCACACTGCGATCCACCAGATATTTTTTAAAGTCGGGAAGAAACCGGTTTGTTGAAAATAGATCCAGCCAATTGCAGATAGGGCAGCCAAACCTGAAAAAACAATAAGAGGGATATGCCAGGCTCGAGTCTTTGCTCCTTCCCGGCGGTCCTGACGTTCACGCAGCCGTCGACGGATGGTCAGCGGATAGTTGTAGAATAAGTCAAATACGGCATGTTCCAGGAGTGCGCCTCTTTCTCCGAAGATGGGAACAATATGAACGGCTCCGGTGGCCCAGTGCCCGGCCATAAAGCGCGCGAGATCGGGATACCTATAGGCCATCTGGATAGGGAATGCGAGGTAACCGATGTATTTAAAAAAACTGAGAAAAAATGCGATGTTGTAATCCTTAAAGTTACGCTCCCGGATGACGAGAACGGTCACATAAAATCCTCGGATAATCGAACCGGGAGAAATCGGCGTGACCTGGAAGAGGCCGAGGATGATACCGGCATGGAGAGATGCTTCTGCAAAGGAGAGTTCTGGGTGCAGCTTGACATA
>PVMS01175702.1_pt1 | contig 14205 bp, 11 predicted proteins | sample 1853461 | NCBI WGS metagenome assembly PVMS01 (sample SAMN08582032, study PRJNA380276) | Marine sediment metagenome, whole genome shotgun sequencing project. | isolation source: ocean sediment barecode stripped | collected 2017 | reverse complement strand
GTTCGAATCTCCCATCTGGACAGCCATAGTTCTTATCATTTATTTAGTAATGGCTGAGGTTTCACTTTTTGGTATACCTTCAGATCAAACAGATAATTTTGGAGCTTTGAGAGTAATCTTTGCCTCAAATCGTGGCACTTTAATGGAATTGGGTATTGGTCCAATCGTAACGTCGGGGTTAATACTCCAGTTGCTCGTCGGATCTTCTATTATTCAAGCTAATATGTCTGATCATGAAGATAGGGGTCTATTTACTGTTGCTAGTAAATTTTTCTCTATTCTTCTTACTGGAGTTCAGGCTGCAGCATACATAATTAGTGGTATGTATGGAGCTCTTCCAACAGCTACTACTATTATTATTTTTACCCAACTAATAGGTGCTGGAATAATTGTAATGTTAATGGACGAATTAGTCCAAAAAGGTTGGGGCCTTGGCAGTGGTATTAGTTTATTTATTATGGCAGGAGTTGCACAAAATATTATTTGGCAAACTTTCAATCCTGGTACTGGATTATTTGTTGGATCTCTCTCTTTATTCTTCAATGGCCAACAAACAATAACTGATTGGATACTTGGCGCTGGTGTTTATCCCTCACTAATTGGATTTATGGCGACTATTGGTGCTTTTGTCATTATAATTTATTTAGAGGGTATCCGAGTTGAGTTGCCTATGACTTATGCTGGTTACAAAGGTTTTCGAAGCAGATATCCAATTAAACTTTTGTATGTTTCTAATCTTCCAGTAATATTTGCTTCAGCTTTATTTGCAAACGTCTACTTCTTCACTCAACTTCTATGGAGTACTCAAGGGCAACCACTTCCAGGAACAAATATCCTATTTCAGATAACCGGCGACTACAACGCTACAGAAGCTGGTATTCAAGCGGTTGGCGGTCTAGCTTACTTTGTTACACCCCCCAATACTCTTCAAGGAGTTGTAGCTGAACCTTTAAGAGCTGCAGTTTATTTGGCTATCCTTGTATCTTTCTGTGCTGTTTTCGCTCTTATCTGGCTTGAAGTTGGCGGTTTGGGGCCGTCAAAAGTAGCACAACAACTTATGGATTCAGGAATGCAGATTCCAGGATATAGACGATCCACTAAACCCATAGAAGCAATTCTCAAACGATACATTCCAATAGTTACAGTATTAGGGGGAATAATTGTAGGGTTGGTGGCTGGAATAGCCGATTTTCTAGGCGTATTTGGTTCCGGTACTGGTATCTTACTTTCAGTTGGAATTATATACCAATATTATGAATTATTAATGCGCGAAAGAGCAGCTGAAATGTTTCCAGCTTTTAGACGTGTTCTAGGAGAATAGTTTAAACAGCAAAAATGGTTATTAACAAGAAAAAGAGATAGGCTACAAGAAACGAAGTGCAAGGAGAAATAAGATGATAGATATTACAATAATTCCAACAGCAACCTTAGTTATAATGCTACTCGCAATTACAATTTCATTCACTAACATGACTATTAATCGTTTATTAATAACCCGTATTTGTGGTTGGAGAGAATATAGAGTTATGCAAAAAGAAACTTCTGAATATCGATCTCAATTGATGAAGGCTACACGTGCAAAAGATCAAAAACTTATAACGAAATTGAAAAGAAAAGAATCACAAATAAATAAAATGCAAACTAAAATGATGAAACCACAGATGATCTTAATGCCAATTTCTTTTAGTTACATAATAATTTGGTATTTATTTTTAATCCCAACATATGGGTCAATCCCAGTAGCTTATTTGCCTGGACTTTTTGGTGACGGATTACCTGTTATATATTGGTATATGATCTGCTCTTTCTTTTTTGGAACTATTGCCTCTAGAATTTTAGGTATTACTCCCATTACCTAAAAATTAAGTGTGGTTATCCTATTGAGTAATAAAGAGCAAAAAGGGATGTTTCCAGAAAAAAAAATTGTTGTTTGTATATCTGGATTAGCGGGAACTGGAAAAAGTACCTTATCGAAAAAAATTGCTGCAAAATATAACCTACTCTATTATTCTGGAGGCGATGCACTAAAAGCTCTTGCAGCGGAAGAAGGTTATGACTCAAACACACCTGGGTGGTGGGAAAGCCCAGAAGGTCTTGGTTTTTTAGAAGCGAGAGAAAAAAATTTAAAATACGATAAATTAGTTGATGAAAAACTTCAAGAATTTGCAAAACGTGGCAATGTTCTATTAGACAGTTGGACAGTACCTTGGTTAATTAATTATGGGTTTAAAATATGGTTATTAGCTTCTGTTGATAAGAGAGCTGAAAGAATTGCATATCGAGATAAAATGACTAAATCAAAATCTCTTGAAGTTTTAAAAGAAAAAGAAACAAAAACAAAAAATATCTACAAAAAATTGTACGGATTCAGCTTAGGTGAAGATTTTACTCCATTCAATTTAGTTTTGGATACTGAAAAATTGAATGCAAAAGAAGTTTTTGACGTTTTATGCAAAGTAATAGAAAATGTCATCTTCACAGACAAAAATCCCTCAGATTGATTTTTTTTATAACAAAAAAGAAATAATTTAATGAACCTTGTTATATCATTATTTTTTTCTTTCTAACAAAACCTTTTTACTCTTTTGAGAGAAACAATTTAGCGTTTTTCCAGTGATCTTTTACAATTAGCAAGTTTCCATATGGGCTTCCATGAAGAGAATACGCAATATAACATAAATAATTACATTGTGAGCATGTATTATACGTTTTACGAAGTGAATTGAATTCTTTACTATTCCACATTTTAGGTAAATCAAATATGGTGGCTGCAATATTTTGATTATGACACCCTGCAATTCTACCTAAATGATCTATAACTAAAAAATTTTTAAGTGCTTGGCAATCCCACACTCTTTTTTCTTCTGAAAAAAGACTTCTAAGGGCTTTCAATACTTTATCTGTTATTAGAATTTTATTATTATTTTTTCTCATTTCAATCAATGTGTTACAAAGCTTTACCATTGCTTTTTTATCTCTGATAACGAATTTATCATTGGATTTACCGATTCTAAAAAGTTGATTTTTATCAATACTTTGATCATATGAATATAAGCAGTACCAGACTGGGATTCCTCTTTCAGTGAAATATTTCGTGATATCAACAATTTCATATAAGTTAAACTGAGAAATTGTTGGAGTAACACATACATTTATTTTTTCTTTTTTTAAATTTCAACGGTATTCATTGCTCTCTTCCAAGCACCTGGTACATCTTTAATAAAATCATGTTTTGTTTCATCCAAACTATCTATCGAAATTGCGACAAAATCGACATTACGCAAGGCTTCAATTTTTTTTACTGCCATACTGCCATTGTCGTAAACTGTTGTTATGAATCGCTCTGATGAATACTCGATTATTTCTTTTGCATCTTCCCTCAAAAGAGGGTCTCCCCCAGATAAAACAATATCCACAACACCCATATTTTTGAGAATATCCAATCCTTGTTTTACCTTTTGAGTAGAAAGTTCTTTTGGGTCCTGTTCCTTCCAAACATTACAGCCTTTGCATCTGTAATTACATTTTCTAGTAATCAACCATTGAGTGTGATGTGGTCTATTGGGGGTGAGTGCATTTATCGCAATTCTAGAGGCTCTTCGAAGTTTCAAATTCAAGTATGTAGCACCGTGATTTATCTTGACTAATTGATAGACCTATTTGAACATTTATATATGTAATCAGAAAAAAAATCTTAAAACTCAATATTTCTAGTTTAGTATCCCTTCAATATATTTTTGATTTTTTTTAAAAAAAAATTAGCCCAAATCAAGTATTCTATCTCATGCTTATAGGTATATTTTACAAAAAAACTTTGATGGAGATAACCAATCTTAATTAATAGAAAAACATTGAATGAATATTATGCTAGTAGACGTTATTGTCCTAACGAAAAATAGTGAGCTCCACTTGGGGAAATGTCTAAAAGCAATTTATGAAAATATTCCGATTAATAATTTGGTGATAGTTGATGGGTTCTCAACTGATAAAACAATGAATATAGTTCTGCAATTTAAAAAAAAATATGATAATGTTTTGATAAAAAAAGATGCTGGTAATCGAGCCACTTCTAGGCAAAAAGGAATAGAACAGGTAAAAACTGACTGGTTTATGTTTGTTGATAGTGATGTTATTCTCTGCAAAGATTGGTATATTAAAGCTAAACCATTTTTAAAAAAAAACGTCGGCCTGGTTTGGGGAATAGAAGTATGGTCTACTCTTCATAATAAAAAAACGCTTAAAGCGTTTCTCATAATTACAAGAAAAATATTTCAAATTCGGGGAGGAACACATGATACTCTGATTCGAACAAAATTAGTTAAAGATATTATTATTCCAGAGAAACTTCATGTCTTTGAAGATACCTTTATCAAAGATTGGGTGACTAAGAAAGGATACCTATCGGTTCCATGTTATAGTCCATTTTGTATTCATTATCGACCCCAAAAAGTTTGGACTCTGAAAGGTAGTTTAGCTATTATTATCGAATCTCTCAAACTTGGAAGATTGTCCCTGATAACACAATTATTCCTAGCATATGGTTTTTACACTATCTACTCAATATATCGGCTGTTATCTCACAAAAATAAGGTAACCGTCTAAAGCAGCAATAATTTTTTTTCTATTGTTTAGTTTGTTCTATTAGAAAACTAAATACATTCTTATTTTCCAATAGTCCTATATTATCAAATCTCATTAAAGAACAAAGTTAGCCAGTTTGAGGTACTTAAATGCAGACAATAGATGTTGTAATGATAACAAAAAATAGTGATTTTATGCTTAAGAGGTGTATAGAATCTATTTATGCTAATTTGCCAGTTGAAAACTTGATAATTGTTGATGGGTTCTCAACTGATAAAACTTTGAGTATTATAAATAAATTAAATGAGAAATTTAAGACCATTAAAGTTGTTAGTTTAAAAGGCTCAAGGGCTTTAGCTAGACAAATTGGTATTCGTAATGTAACAACAAAGTGGTTTATGTTTGTTGATAGTGATATCATTCTAAGTAAAAACTGGTTTAAAACAGCTGAAAAACAATTGAAAGAAGACGTAGGGGCTGTGTGGGGTGTTAATATTGATGTTGTACCTGGAATTAAAGACAAATGGTTCATACGATTACAGAGTTTTGTGGCCAATTACTGTTTTAGTATTCGTGGGGGTACTCATGACACTTTAATTCGTTTTGAAGCAGTTAAAGATATAAAAATACCTGATTATTTACATGCTTATGAAGATTTATTTATAATAAATTACATTAAGAAAAAAGGCTATCAAACAATAATTGGCAAAGAGCTTTATTGTTTCCATTATAAACCTTCAGAAAATTGGAATAGCAAGAAGGGGCTTTCTCATGCTATTGATGAGGTAAGATGTGGGCTGGTATATTCTCATGCATATAAATTTGCGCTTTTTTATCCATTCTTTATGTTTTTCTGGTTTCTCCAATTTACTCTTCAAATTACCAAAAATATCTTATGATCTAATAGCCTTCCATAGATGATCAGCTTTAGGTCTCATCAAAACTCTTTTTTTACCATTTTCTAATATAATAATTCTTAGTTTAGGATCATGTAAAAATTCGCCTATAACTTTTGCTTGAATACCTTTATTTTCTAATTTTTCTATGATTTTGTTGGTGTATTTAGGGCTAGCTGAAATTATTAAAGCCCCTGAACTTATTAGTTGCAAAGGATCAATCTGAAAATATTTACATATTGTGGAAGTTTCAGCTCTTATTGGGATTTTATTCTTAATTATTCTTACTCCTACTTTTGATGCGTCAGCAATTTCGTGAATTCCACCAATGATCCCCCCTTCTGTGGGATCATGCATAGCATGAACTCCTCCTGTTTGAAAAGCTGTTAAAGCATCTTTTACAATGCTTATTTCTTTGTAGAATTTTTTTGCGTTTTGTATCGTATTTAATTGGATTTCTTTTCTTAATGTTTTTTCTTTATCTGTTGCAAGAATGGCTGTACCTTCTATTCCTGCGCTTTTAGTGAGGATAATATTGTCTCCTGGCTTTGCTCCGCTTGCAGTTACATACTTTTTTTTATCTGTAAAACCTAGTACACATCCTACAACTATTGGCTTATTTAGACCGATTGTTGATTCACAATGGCCTCCTACTATTGCAATTCCGACTTCTTTTGCAGCTTTATGTATTTGGATACTTATGTCTTCAATTAGTTTACTGTCTGCGTTTTCTGGAAGTAGGATGCATGAAAACATAAAAGATGGTTCAACTCCAAAAGTAGCAACATCATTAGCATTAACATTGACTGCTAGCCATCCAATTTTTTCTAAAGCGCCAGAGACAGGATCCATTGAAACGATGAGGTTTTTGTCTCCCAGATCTAAAACTGCTCCATCAATTCCAGCTTTTGGGCCAATAATTATCTCTTTGCGATTAATACCTAAATTCTTGAAAACAATATCGTTAAGTAATTTGACTGGGATTTTTCCTGGAGGCAGTTGCATTTTTTAACCTCATAAAACGCTATTATCTATCTTTTTTAAGCAGTGGAAAGTTAACCTTAATAGTTTTTCCGAAGCTTTTGTCGATAATTACCAACCTAATTTTAATTCAGTATTAGCTTTTGCAATTTAAAATGAGTGTAAATTTACTATTTTTTACTTTTAAATTAAGTTTGCAATATTTTTTAGAACAAAAGTTGATATACATTTGAGTAACATCAAAAGATAGTGTTGAGTTGACTTGAGATGTATGAATCAGAAAAACACGATTTTGAATTAGAATTTTATAGTAGACAGAGAGCGATGAAAGAATTCAGCTCAAAAGAACAAAATATGTTACTCAATTCAAAGGTAGCTGTCGTTGGCGTTGGAGGTTTGGGGACTGTTTCTTCAATTTATCTTGCGCTTGCTGGAGTTGGAAAACTTAGATTAATCGATCAAGATACTGTTGAATTGAAAAACCTTCATAGACAAATCCTTTACAAAATCTCTGATTTACATTATCCAAAAGCTGAGATCGCGTCAAATCAACTTGAAAAAATGAATCCGATGATTGAAACCGAAGCAGTACCTGAAAATATTAATTCACGTAATGTTGAAGAACTTTTAGAAGGAGTAGACTGTGTAGTTGATGGTTTAGATAACATGTCAACACGATATTTAATTAATCGAACATGTGTGGAGAAGAAAATTCCTTATGTTTTTGGGGCAGCAATTGGTTTAGAGGGCAATCTTTCAGTTTTTTCTCCTCCTGATACAGGGTGTCTGAAGTGTCTATTACCTGAAGTATCTGATGAAGAATTGATGACTTGTGAAACTCGTGGAGTTGTTGGTGCTACCCCGGGAATAATTGGTTCTATGCAAGCTTTAGAAGCCATAAAGATTCTCACTGGAATAGGTTCACCTTTAAAAGGAAAACTCATGGTTTGCGATTTTAGTGATATGTATTTTACAACAATCGATATCTCAAAAAATGCGACATGCCCAGTTTGTCAATCAATGGAAGCTACAAAAGTGCCTGCAGAAAAACTTGTTTGGCTTTGCGGCAGAGAAACTGCCAACATTAATCCGAAAACTCCTTTTAATTTAGATTTGAATGAATTAACCAAGATTGTTCAAAAGGAGTTTAAATTGAAGCTAAAATCACATCTAGCAATAATTTTTTGTTATAATGACTTAGAGGTTAGTATATTTAAAGGGGGTAGAATGTTGATCAAGAACGTTGACTCTGAAAAAACCGCTATGAATGTTTACAGAACTATCCTTAATAAATTAAAAATTAAGCCTGAAAAGAATTAGATTATAGTTATTTGGTAGTATTTATTTTAGTGCTCCGGCCGGGATTCGAACCCGGGCCCACGGCGTGAGAGGCCGTAATACTTGACCGGACTATACTACCGGAGCTCTGGACTAGACTACTTTGGTTTTTTGTAGATTGCTACTTCGTGTTTTCCGCTGTAACGCACATATTCAAATCCAGCTTCTATTAATTTGTTTTCCTCATTGAGACTTTTTGCGTGTGCAACGAGGTATTCTTCTATCCTCAAACCGTTTAGGACCGGTGACGAATACAAACAGGCAGTGTTGCTTTTCTATCTGCTTTCCAAAAACTATAAGTGGCGAGCAACTTCAATAAATAAAATATGTGAAGTTTGTGAAGTCTTCTTTGAAGAAATATTGTCTCGCACAATCTCCATCGATACTACAACTCAGAATCATCATTGTGGTAGCGCTCATTGCGTCAGTTTTGATTAGTTCTATTCCTTCTGCGAAGGCTGATCTTGAAGCGCCTTCCGTTGAATGGAGTCAAACCTACAACAACTTACAGGCATTATCTGTCATTCAAACCGCAGACGGAGGCTACGCCATAGCTGGATCTGGTTGGTCATCCGAAGCTGCCACATTTATTAAAACAGACTCCTCCGGTAACTTGGAATGGCAAAAAATAAAGGGTAATCCGGTATCGGTGGTACAAGCTGAAGATTTAGGTTACGTGTTATTCTATCATAACAATGTGGTTAAGACAAATTCTGAAGGCGACTTTGAATCGAGCTTCTCTTTAAGCTTAAGTGGAGTTCGTAAAGGTATCCTAACCAGTGATGGCAACTACGTTCTTGTGGGCAACAGCCTTGGAGATGATGGGGCGTATTTTGCTTGGTTACACAAAGTTGATACGCAAGGTAACATTCTATGGGACAAAAAGTTTACTGGTGGTTTTGATGTTAATGATGTTACAGAGACCTACGACCTCGGTTGCGCGTTGGCAGGTAACTGGCAAAACCAGTTTTGGTTAGCCAAGATTGATTCCAACAGTAATCTGCAGTGGAGTCATACCTTCTCTTATGGAGAACCCCTAAATCGACATATCGTTTACTCTATGGTACAAGCCAAGGATGGAGGATTTGTGCTGGCTGGAGCTGGAGAATGGCCAGCTAGCGGTGGACTTGTTCCCTGGCTGATTAAGATCAATTCTCATGGGCATGAGCAATGGAGTATTCCTTATAGTCACATTTCACAAAATAGATTCAGCAGAGTAGTGTACGCAAATGATGGGGGTTATGTTGTAGCTCTAGGTGAAAGTGCAGCGTTGGTGAGAACAAATTCTTCTGGTAGTGAACTTTGGACAATTCCACTAAAAAATGGTGGTGGAGCGGCTCTAAATTATAGGTCGTCGAGCCTAATACGGACGAAAGATGATGGATATATGGTCGTTGGTGCAGCCTTAGGTAACACTTCATTTGCCACTAAAATTTCACCGGAATCTAACCTCCAGCCACGCTTGATTAGTGTCTCAAGCCCACAAACAAAACATATGAGAATAGCGATATCTCGTTGATGTTTTCTGTGAATGATCCTGTTTCATGGATTGGTTATAGCCTTGATGGCCAAGATGAAGTAACCATTACGGGAAACGGCACTTTATCTGGGTTATCAATTGGAGTGCATAACCTAATAATCTTCGCCGAGGATTTGACCGAACAAATTCGGATCTCGGAAACAATTCAGTTCACCCTAGTGGCTAGGTTTCCAACGGAATTGGTTATCGCAAGTATATCTGTTGCAGCTGTTATTAGTATCGGTTTTCTGGTTTACTTTAAGAGGCACAGTCTTTCAACTTACAAGAAAAAAGGATTAACTAGCTTCTTCAAGAAACAAAGCTTCCTCGCATTTGTAAATAACAAAATGGTATTTACGTTAATTATAATCAGCCTTTCTATCCTACTAGTTTTTGTTCAAATCTTCTTTCCATTCTTCTACCATTCATCTTTTTCCAGAAGCTCCAGTTCACCTTTTGAAGTGGGGATAAGCTACGTTTATGAAAGAGATAACATTGAGCAAATCTATGGTGAGATATCACAGATTAAGGATTTAGGATTTAGTGTAATTCGCGTTAACTTGGTCTGTGATTCGATGACCCCTAGTCATTATTCAAATACCCTTACGGATGTATTCTTCAGTGCTATTCGTGAGTTTAACATGAAAGTTGCTCTTATAATCAACAATCACGATAACCACGATGACGTAGATTATTACCTTGGTAAGTGGGGTAGTAATCTCGCTTATGTTCAAGTCTTAAATGAACCCGATATAGCGTCATCGTGGGATGTGGGCGCTTTATTCACAGACGATGAAGTTGGTTCTAAATTTGAACAAATCTACGATATAGTTGAATCGCATCAGCTTTCGGCGCAACTTTATACTAACTTTGGACCAGGCTTCCTGGTTCGTACTAACCTTCCTATTCAATTTAGTGGGAAGCTCGATTTTGTGGGTTTCGATGTGTTTATGGAGTCTTTACTAACTCTTTCTCCTAGAATGATTCAGCTCCTTCAAAAAGTAACTAATAAAGAAATTGTAATAGCCGAGTTTGGTATGTCAACAAGTGATGACGCGGCACAAAGCGACTATATCATAAAAGGTCTTAACCTTTTCAAGAGTATGGAGCTCAGGGGTTGCTGGATTGTCTATTGGAATAGTGTTGATAATATTTATGGAATACGCGGAAGGCTCGCGGAACAAAAAGTAGGTGAGTGGATTGCGCAAAACTCCTAAATTGTCTAAACAAATCTTCATTCACGGTTTAGTAATAGTATTTACCCTAGTTGTCATTCAATTGCTTCTAGATGCTTTACAAAATTTATTCTTTCTCTATATGCCACCGATAGGTTTTGTTCTCTTCCTGTTTGTCACATATGGTATTCAACCGATAGCGGTGGGTGTGCTAAATATCATCGTTCTTCATCGTTTGTATGATTATGAAGATTGGCAAATCGGTATGTGGCTTAACGGCTTTTTCCTTCTTCTTATCTTCTCCACCATCAATCTGTTGATACGTACAATTGTTGGTGTGCCCTTCTCTTTTGGAATTGGTTTACTTGAAATTTTTCTACTTTCATATCCGTTTGGGTATCTAGGAAAATTCAGCAATAGAGGATCCAAAACTAGTTCCCTAGTCTAATAAAATAAAATCGAAGAATGCAAAAAAATGGGGTTTGTGCAGAAGAAAACACCATTTTTGTCTTGGTATGACCGGACTATACTACTGGAGCTTAAAGCGTGCTATTTTTAATTGTGATTCCGATCTGCTGTTTTTGCTTCTTAATTTTTTTTTCCCACAATTTATTTAATTCTTTCCATTATTGAAAACTTTGCTTTTGCAGTTTTTTGTGAAAACCTTTTTATAAGATATGGTTCTACGTAGAACTATTTTCTTTTGGTAGGGACTATCTATTTGAATCAAAAACAAGTACTAACACTCATCTCAAGAATCCATAGAAAAACTGATGATTTTGTAATTATTAAACTTAAAGAGAATGGTTTACAAAATTTTTCTTCATCCATGGTGATATAATCTTTTCACTTTTAGAAACTGAAAAACTAACGATGAAAGAAATATCTGAAAAAATTGATCGTAAAAAGAACACAGTAACTGTTCTCATAGAGAAATTAATTAATTTAGGATACGTAAAAAAACAAATTTGTACTAATGATAAGAGAGTTTGCTATATTTCACTAACTGAAAAAGGTCTTCAACTCGAAAACCTATTTATTAAAATATCAAATGAGCTTTTAATAAAAACTTATTCAGGTCTTAATATCAAAGATAAAGAAAATGGTTTACGATTTCTAACTACAATTCACCAAAATATTTCTAGAGAGGTAGATCTAAAACTATGACAAAGAATAACCGCGAAAAATCTGGAATTTGTGGTATTTGTAGTGCAGGTTGTGGGATAATTGCCACATATGATGAAAATGATAAAATTCTTTCCGTCAGACCTGATATAACCTCTCCAATTGGACATATCTGCAAAATTGGCGAACACTCTCATGAAATCATTTATTCTAAAAATCGATTGAAATATCCATTAAAAAGAGTTGGTCCCAAAGGAACCTATGATTTCAAAAGAATTAGCTGGGATGAAGCATATGATATTATAGTAAATCGGTTAACTTTAATAAAAGAAAAATATGGTCCTGAAGCAAATTCTATCTATACAGGTGTAGGGAGCTTCGAGAGAGCTTTTTGTGATATTTATCAACCTAAAGACGTTGCGGTATCTTCTGCTTGCAGTGTTCTTTTTCCTTTTGGATCTCCTAATGCGATGGGTGTTGGAGCCCTTTGTTATGTATCATATGGAATGATAGCACCGCATCTTACAATGGGAAAAATGTTAATTGATATGTATAATGATATTGAAAATTCTGAACTAATAGTAGTTTGGGGGACTAATCCTGCGACTGATCTGCCTCCAATAGATTTAGAGCGGATCTTGGAAGCTAAAAGCCGAGGTGCAGAAATTATCGTCATTGATCCTAGACGAACTCAAACAGTTAAACTCTCAAACGGTCAATGGATTCCAATTAGACCTGGAACTGATGGTGCTTTAGCGCTTGGTATGTGTAATGTGATCATTGAGGAAGAACTCTATGATGAAGAATTTGTTTCAAACTGGGTTTATGGATTTAAGGAATTTTCGACTTATGTTCAACATTTTAGACCCGAAGTTGTAGAAGCAATAACTGGCATACCTTCTAAAACTATTGTGGAATTGGCCCGAAAACTTTCTCGAGTAAATGGTGCAAGTAAATTAATGTACACGGGAATGGAGTATAGTGCTTCTGGAGTACAAGGAATTAGGGCTTCAATTGTTTTATGGGCTCTAGCTGGTCAACTTGATGTTCCAGGAGGTATGTGTTTTAGAATGTCTCAGAATAGTTTTAAAATCAACCCTAATAATCATGTGAAAAATCTGGGTAATATAAATAAAAGAATTGGGAATGAGAATTTTCCAATTTACATCAAATACCGAGATGAAGCGCATGCAATATCACTACCCAAATCAGTTCTAGAAGGAGTTCCTTATCATATAAAATCTCTAATCCTTTTGGGAGGTTCAATAATTACATCTTGGCCAAATCCAGATTTATGGAAAAAAACACTAAAATCTTTAGATTTTTTAGTTTGTATTGATCGTCAATTCACTGCAGATGCAGCATATGCTGACATTGTTCTTCCAGCTTCAACATACTACGAAATAGTTTCGTATGTGGTATATGGGTCACTCTTTAAAATTCGAGAGCGGATGATTCCTCCTATTGGTGAATCAAGAAGTGACATTTTCATAATAGCCGAATTAGCGAAAAGATTAGGTTATGGACATCTTTATCCACAAAATGAAGAAGAACTTCTTCGTCAAGCTCTCATTGGATCAGGTTTTACTCTAGAGCAAGTTAAAAACTCGGGTGGAAGTATAAACAAACCAACATCAATTATGCAATATAAAAAATGGGAAAAAGGGTTATTGCGAAAAGACGGAAAACCTGGTTTTGATACGCCCACAGGAAAGTTTGAAATCTATTCCACAGTTTTAGAAGAGTATGGATATGATCCACTACCCAAATATACAGAACCTCCTGAAAGCCCAGTTTCCAGACCAGATATTGCCAAAAAATATCCTTTGGTTTTCAATTCAGGTAGTCGTACTAGGACAAGTATTCATACTCAACATCATGGAATTAAAGGATTAAATAAAAATCATTTAGAACCAACAGTTCTTTTGAATAGTGTTGATGCTAGTGAAAGAAAGATTAAAAATGGGCAAATGGTTCGAATTCGTACTTTGCGAGGCGTAGTAAATATGCGTGCAATAGTTACAGATGATATTGTCAAAGGTGCTATTGATGCAAATCATGCGAGTGGGAGTCCTATAGGTCCAAAATCTTGGAAGAACATAAATGTTAATGTGTTGACTGATATCAACCAATTTGATCCAATTTCTGGATTTCCTATTTACAAATCTCTCTTATGCGAAGTTGAAAAACGCGGTAGTTCAGTGAACTCATCAGAAATACTCTCTGATGAAATTACAGAAGATGAACTAAAATATACAAAATTTTCAACTCCTCAGAAATTAATATATTTAGATTATAATGCTACAACCCCTTTATCCAAACCTGTAAAGCAGGTGATGAAAGAAGTTATGGAAATCTATTCTAATCCTTCAAGTGTTCACAAAGGAGGAAAAATAGCTCGCTCATTACTGGAGACTGCTAGAAGACAAGTTGCCCAAGCAATAAACTGTACTGCTAAACGCATTATATTCACAGGAAGTGGTTCAGAAGCAAATAATTTAGCTATTAAGGGGGTAGTTTATTCAGACAAGAAAAATCGAAAACATATTATAACGTCTAGGATTGAACATCCTTCTGTTACAGAAACCTG
>PVMS01046713.1_pt1 | contig 14205 bp, 11 predicted proteins | sample 1853461 | NCBI WGS metagenome assembly PVMS01 (sample SAMN08582032, study PRJNA380276) | Marine sediment metagenome, whole genome shotgun sequencing project. | isolation source: ocean sediment barecode stripped | collected 2017 | reverse complement strand
TTCGTTGAAGGCGACCTGACCAACCCGGATGCTCTCGTCGTGCTCGACGAGGCGGTTGCTCGGCTCGACGCTTCCGGTGCTGAGATGGGTCGCAACCCCGATGGCAGCCTCGTTGTGGGACTCCACGCCGCCGACCTCGTGCGGATGACGATGGCGTCGCCCGATGCGGTCGCCGGGATCGAGACGAGCGGCGTGTCTCTCGCAGATGGCGATGGCAACGGTCTACCCGACACCGCTGCCGGTGTGCGCGGGATCTACGACCACATCGTCGCGGCCGGTGTGCCGGCGCCCGACGGCCGGGTCGCGGTGACCGCCGCGGCCGTGCCGGGGATCCTCGCCGACGACGGTGGGACCGTGCAGTCGACCGCGATCGTCATCGAGGTGGGTAGCTTCACCGACGGCGCCGTCGTCGTTCCGGTGCGGGACGCGCTGGCAGATGCGGCGAATGAGCTCGAGAGGACGACCATCGGGCTCGACGCAAGCGAATCTGGTGACGTGCTGACGCAGTACTACGGGATGGAGTCCTTCACGAACTCGATGCTCGTGTCGGTGCCGCTGGCGATCCTGCTGACGCTGATCCTGGCGATGGTGATGCTGCGCTCGTTCCGGTATGCGATCGTTCGGTGATCCCGATCGCCTTCGTCGTGGTCGGCGTGTACGCCTTCATGGCGATCGCGGGGTACACGGTCAACGTCGTGACGGCCACGATCGCAGCGATCGCGGTCGGCGTCGGGATCGACTTCTCGACCCACTTCACGGCGCGGTTCCGCGAGGAGGTGAACGGGGATTCGCACCGGTTGGACGCGGTCCGCCGGGCCGGTGCCGGCACGGGCGGGGCGCTGGTGCTCTCCGCGGTGACGTCGGTGCTCGGTTTCACCGTGATGGCACTGGCACCCACGCCGATCTTCGCGACGTTCGGGACGCTGACGGCGGTCATGATCGGCCTGGCGCTGGTGGTGTCGCTCGTCGTGCTGCCCAGCCTCCTGGTGTTCGTGGCGCCCCGACCGAAGCCGATCCCGGCAACCGACTTCGCCCTCGACGCCGAGGTTCCCGTCACCGCTTCCTAACCGCTTCTGGCGGACATACGGCCACTATCTGGGCCGTATGTCCGCCGGAACGGGCTCAGACGAACATCTGGACGTCCGCCTCGGCAGCGAAGTCCAGGAACGCGGCGGCTCCGGCGATCTCGCAGCCGTCGATGAGGTCCGAGTCGTCGACGCCCATCACCCCCATCGTCGTGGCGCATGCGAAGAACGTCACCCCGAGCCCCTGCGCCATCTCGATGAACTCCGGGATATCGGGCATGCCCGAGTTGTCCATCCACTTCTTCATCGTCTTGGTTGCCAGCATGGTCGCGCCGGGAATCGCTCCGATGATGTTGGGGACCTGCAGAGGTCCGGCGGGGTTGGCGAGCGAAGCCACCTTGAGCTGGTCGTACCGGTCGCGGTGCAGGATGTCGAGTCCATAGAACGTGAAGTAGATGCCCACTTCCCATCCCAGGCTCGCTGCCGTAGTGGCCAGGATGAGCGGCGGATAGGCCTGATCGAGCGTGCCCTTGGACGCGACCAGGGCGATGCGCTTCGGCCGCGTCGTCTGGTCCGCGGCCTTCGACGCGAGATTCGGCGCGGCGGTCATGTCCGCGCTCCCTTGCGCAGCCAGAACACGTGGGTGACGTCGCCCTCGTCGACGGCGAGCAACGTGTCCCCGCGCTGGTGGGCGAACGCCGGGACATCGGCGAGCGAACCGCGGTCGGTGCAGATGAGTTCGAGCACCTGTCCCGTTTCGAGTTGGTCGAGGGCGAGGGCGGCCTTGTAGACGGGGAGCGGGCAGAGCAGCCCGCTCGTGTCGAGGGTCGCTGCGGCCTCGATACCGGTTATCGGCTGGGTCACGGTCTTCTCCTTTGCATCGTTGGGATGGTTCATGGTCGGGGGAGGCCTTCGTCGGCGAGGAGGTCGGCGAAGTAGCTGCCGTACTTCAGGCCCGAATCCGGTGAGACGCCGACCGCGATCCCGGAAGGCGCACCGAACTCTGAGGCCGCGTGGACGACCGCTCCGGTGGAAGGGCCCACGATCAACGCTTCCTCGCGGTGCAGGCGTTTCGTCATTTCGTACGCGGGCTCGTCGTCGACGGTGATCACGTGGTCGATGACATCCCAGTCGAGGATCGATGGCTCCTTGGCCTCGGTGAAGTTCTTCAGGCCGGGGATCCGGTGCCCCGGCTGCGGCGCGATCGCGATGATCTCGATCGACGGATCCTGTTCCTTGAGGTACCGCCCGACGCCAGTGATCGTGCCGCAGGTGCCGAAACCGGCGTAGAAGGCTCGGATGGCTCCGTCCGTCTGGCGCCAGATCTCGGGCCCGGTCGTCTCGTAGTGGGCGCGCACGTTGTCCGGGTTCTCGTACTGATTCGGCATCACGTAGCGACGGCCGCCGTCCGACGCCGCGAGCGAACGCGCCAGTGCGATGGCTCCGTCTTTGGGGTGGTCGACCGGGCACAGATCGTCCGGGGTGGGCCACACTTCGGCGCCGAGCATCCGCAGGAGCACCTTCTTCTCCTCCGGAACCCCGTCGGGAATGGTGACGGTGAGGCGAGTTCCCGCCAGCGCGGCCAGCGCGGCGAGCGCGATCGCAGTGTTCCCCGACGATGCTTCCACGAGCTCGCGGCCCTGGATCTCGTCGCGTTCCTCCAGCCCGGCGAGCAAGGAGGCGGCGGTGCGGTCCTTGATCGATCCGAACGGGTTGAGCCATTCGAGCTTCAGGTAGAAGCTCTGGTCGGGCAGCACCCGAGGGACTCGCACGAGCGGTGTCGGGTTGTCGACGTTGGGCAACATGTGGCGGATGTCGTCGAAGCGGCGCAGACTGTGATCCGTGCCGGCGGAGGCCGTGGTTGGAGTGAGCTGGGTGGTCATGATTCTCTCCGAACAAAGAAGAACCCGCTCCCGGTGAGGTGCCGGTGCGGGTGAGGGGATGCTGAGTTGTCGATCGGCGGATCGCTACGTACAGACCTCCGGGCGCGGCACGGTATGGCTACGGCAACAACAGCAGCAGGCCGGGGCGCAGGTGGTGTGGTGATCCATGTTGTTATGCACCTTACGTCGCCACGGCCCCGCGTCAAGGGGAATTGTCGCTCGAGCGACACGACATCTCTCGGCGTCACCCCCGGGTCGGTGTCGGCGTGGCAACGGACCTACGGCTCCGCAGTGGCCGGCGCTTCCGGCTCGATGCCGGCGGTCGAGACCGGTGGTGTCACTCGTAGTTTGGGCCGGCGAGCGGTGACATACACGCCCGCCAGGACGACGAGCAGGCCGACGGCCGCCCGCGGCTCGAGATGTTCGTCGAGCACGACGGCGCCGAGGACCACCGCGACCGCGGGAACGAGGTACGCGACGAGCGACACGGTCACGGCGCGGGTGTGGGCCAGCATCCGGAAGTAGAGCCAGATGGGGATGGCGCTCGCCCAGATCGCCAGGCCGAGGATCGCGGCGAGTGCGATCGGTTCGGGCCGCACGTCCCAGATCTGTTCGAAGATGAGGGCCAGCACGAGCGCAACGGATCCGGCGACGAGTTGCTGGCGTTGGGCGAGGCGCGGGGCGTCCTGAGGTCCGATGCGGCGGGCGTACACCGTGCCCGCCGCGTAGCTCGCTCCCACGACGATCATCGCGAGTTGCCCGGCGAGGTTCTCCCCATCGAGCGATCCCGGGTCGATACCGATGATGAGCGCGACACCGAAGAACCCGGTCACGACTCCGACGATCTGGATCGGCCTGAGCCGCTCGGAGGTGAGGAAGAAGTGCGCCAAGATCACCACGAAGATCGGTGACGCTGCGCTCAGCATCCCGGCTACGGAGCTGTCAAGCCGCAGGAGCGCCCAGGCGGTGAGGACGTTGGGGAGCCACCCGCTCAACGTGCCGAGCACGATCGGCGGGACCCAGCCGGTCGGCGTGTGGGCGGGTGATCCGGAACGCACGATCCGCACCACGATCCAGAGGAGGGCTGCTGCGAGGAGGCCGCGCACCGCCGACATGGTGAACGCCGGGACCGTGGGCACCGCCACCTTCATGAGCAGGAAGGTGCTGCCCCACATCAGCGAGAGGAGGCCCAGTTCTGCCCAGACCTTGCTCGGTGTGTGTTCCGTCATCGCGGCTCCGACGTATGTGTACTCATCCGGACTCCCCATGGCCCGACCGCAGCCGGTCGGCTTCCTCGGTCAGCTCCAGCCACCGGGTCTCTGCCTCGTCGAGCTCGCTGGTCACGGCATCGAGTTGTCCTGAGAAGTGCGCCGCGGTCTCGTAGTCGGACCCCGCCGCTTCGAGTTCTCGGGCGAGGGTCACCTGCCGGCTCTCGAGCTCCGGGATCCGTTGGGTGAGTCGCCCGAGCTCGTGGTGATCGTTGTACGACAGTCTCGTTCGCGGCGACGCCCCCCGCGTCCGGGTCGTGCGCGGTTGTCGCTTCGAGGACTCCCGGCGGCGTTCCTGGAGGTCGGCCCAGTACGCGGACCATCCGCCCGGGTGGTGCCGGACCGAACCGTCGGCTTCGATCGAGAAGATGTCGTTGCAGACGCGGTCGAGGAAGTAGCGGTCGTGACTCGCCACCACGAGCGCGCCCGGCCACGCGTCCAGGTACTCCTCGAGCACGTTGAGCGTGTCGAGGTCCAGGTCGTTGGTGGGCTCGTCGAGGAACAGGAGGTTGGGCGCCTCGATCAACACCAGGAGCAACTCCAGCCGGCGCCGCTCTCCCCCGGACAGGTCCCCGACCGTGGATCGCGGCGCGTCGCCGGTGAAGAGGAAACGTTCCAGGAGTTGCGTTGCTGAGACGGTGATCCCGCTCTCGAGCCTGGTGACCTCGGCGCGTTCGCGTACCGCCGAGATCAGCCGGGTGTCGGGATCGAGGGGTCGGGGATCCTGGCCGTACCAACCCGGCACGATGGTGCTGCCTGCGGTGATCTTGCCCGCGTCCGGTTCGAGCCGGCCGGCGATGAGCCGCAACAGCGTCGTCTTCCCGGAGCCGTTCGGTCCCACCACGCCGATCCGCGCGTCCGGTTGGAGCCGGTAGGTCACGCCCTGCAGCACCCAGCGGTCGTCGAAACGTTTGCCCGCGTTGTGGAGATGGACGACCTTCGAGCCGATACGCCGGCTCGGCAGGTCGAGGGTGACATCGGCCCGGACCTCACGGCGTTTCGTGGCCATGAGGTCGTGGGCCTGGTTGACCCGGTACCGGGCTTTCGAGGTCCTCGCCTTCGGGCTGCGGCGCAGCCACTCCAGTTCGGTCCGTAAGCGGCGGACGCGGCGATGTTCGACCGTGGCTTCGTGCTCTTCGCGAGCGGCGCGGGTTTCGAGGTAGTCCTCGTAGCCGCCGCGATGCCGGTACAGCGTCTCGTCGTGCACCTCGACGACGCGGGTGGCGACGCGGTCGAGGAGGTAGCGGTCGTGGGTGACGAGGACCAGCGCCGTCGCACGTCCGAGGAGGTGGTCTTCCAACCAGTCGATCGTGTCGACGTCGAGGTGGTTCGTCGGCTCGTCGAGGATGAGCAGATCACAGTCCGCGGCAAGCGCGAGGGCCAGCGCGAGCCGCTTGCGCTGTCCACCCGAGAGATCGTCCACGACCGCTTCCGGTTGGACGATGCCGAGCCGGTCCGCCATCGCGATCGCCTCGCGGTCCGCACCGACGATCTCGCTCACGGTCGTGCCGTGCCGGAACGCAGGATCTTGGGTGAGGGCGCTCACTCGAAGCCCAGGCGCCCGCACGATCCTCCCGCCGTCGGGCTCCTCGGTGCCGGCGATGATGCGCAGCAGCGTCGACTTGCCGCTTCCGTTGCGCCCGATGACCCCGATACGCTGCCCGGCCGAGATCCCCAGCGAAACGTCCCGCAGCACGGGCGTTTCGGGATATGCCTTGGTGATGGCTTCGAGGCTGATCAGGTGCATCGACGGAAGTATGACGCGAGACGCGGCTGGTCCATCCGTGGCGTCCGTCGGATCAGCTCGGTGTTTCGGCCGCCCACTCGAGGAACCATGTGGCGTAGGCACTGGGCCAGGACTCTTCCGGTTCCTCGCTCCGGTACCGGACGTCGGCGCGGGTGAGCCAATCCGTCAACGTGTCGACCGAAGGCGTTGAGTCGAAGACGGGCCCGATCCGTTCTTCGAGGTACTCGGCGTACCACCTGGCCCATTGCGGGTTGGGCCCGCCGGTGGCGGCGTGGTGGGCGCGGGCGGTGTCGCCGAGGGTGTGCCTCAGGTCGCGGTGGGCTGTGGTTTCGCTCGGTTCTGCCATAGGGACAGCAACCTACACCACCCTGCTGGTTCTGGCGGACAAACGGCCACGATTTGGGCCGTATGTCCGCCGGAATCAGCTCGGGAACGGGATCAGAGGGGGGGCGACGTCGAGGATGAACTCGCCTTGGTACGGTCGGACGATCTGGTCGAATCCATCGACGATGATGTAGACCGGTTGCTCGGCGACGACGCCGAAGCTCATCGTGACCGGCACGACATCGTTCGTGCTCAGCGCGGAGCCGATACAGCTCCCGGCGAGATCGTTGATGTTCGCCACGATGTAGACGCTCGCGACGAAGTCCGATCGCAGCCACAACCGATAGCCCCCCGAGCGGTCGGGGTCGAGCTTGAACACCATGTCGTTCGCACCGATGCCGAGATAGACATCGGACGGACCGGTCGGGCAGACCCCGGGCGCCATCGAGTAGTGGTTCTCGCGGTTGGTGGTGTCGCCGACGTTGGAGCTTCCGTTCGGGTCCAGTTCCACCGCGTTGGCTGCCGTGTCTCCCGGGAGGCGGAAGACCTCACAGCCGTTCGACGGGTCGCCGTCGCGGTCGATCGCTTCGGGGAGACAGGCGCTGTCGCCGTCGGTGTTGATGGCCACGACGCCGCGGATGCAGTAGCTGCCGAGCTCCTCATCGACCTCGCCGTCGATGTCGTTGTCGAGACCGTCACAGATCTCGAACGTCCCGAGTTTCACGCCGCCGATCTCCGTCGAGCTGCCGTCCGGACAGGACAGCGTGGAGGTGCCGTCGGGATTGGAGGTGACGACACACGCGTTGTCCTCGATGGCTCCCTCGGGTCCCTGTGCGCCTGCCGGGCCCGCCGGTCCTGGAGGGCCTACGGGGCCTGCGGCACCTACCGGTCCGGCCGCTCCCGTCGGTCCTGTGGGGCCGGCGACACCCTGCGGTCCACGAGATCCCTGCGATCCGTTCGACCCGGTGGAACCCCTATCGCCCTGGGGTCCCGTATCGCCCGGAGGCCCCGTTGCGCCCGGGGGTCCCGGTTCGCCTTGGGGCCCTTGCCCTTCCTGGGTCCACCACAGCAGTTGTTCGGTGCCTTCACAGGCGGTTGGCGCGTCCGTGGGCGGTGTGATGATCCGGACGTTGGGGGCCAGCGGATCGATGGGTTGGATCTCCACACAGGCCCAGATGAACCCGGGCTGTCCGATCGGTGGAGGTTCGACCTGGAACCGGGAAACTGAGGCGACGGCGGGGCTGCAGGCGGCAGCGAGCAACGCGAGCGCGGCGAAGAGCAGAAGGGGCGCTCCCGTGCGCCGTTTCGGCGGCTGCGATCGTCCGTTCATGTGTTCTCCCTGGTCTTGGTGCCCTTCGGGTAATCGCCCGGAGGAGCTGCGTTCATCGTCGCCACGGCCTTCGCCGCGACGTGCTGGCCGAGGTACCGATACGCCTCGAGCTGTTCGTAGTCGTAGAACTGATCGAGCGTCGAATGAGCCGGGAAGGCGGGGTCGTCTTGCTGGTAGGCGAGGATATCCATCGGGGCATCGACCGCGACCGCGGCGCGGCAGTAGACCATCGTGCCGCGCCTCCCGTCGGGATAGGTGAAACAGATCCTGACGTGATCTTGCGCAGACCGCATCGCCACCGGTTCGCTCTGCTTTCCACGACCCTTCTTGGGCTCTTCGGTCGGTACGGAGGATCCGATCGGCTCGGCCTGAAGGTCACTCAGGTCGATGTCGTCCCATTCGATCCCGAGTTCCGTGCGGGCGAGCATGATCGCCTCGGAGAGGGTCTTGAACCGCCCGACCGGGTCGCCGGCGGCGTCGAGACAGTAGATCTGGGTGCATCCTCGGCGGAGCAGTTCGACGAGGCCGAGGTTCTCCCAATGGCCGCCGTCGGTCACGTAGAGGTAGCGGTCCCAGGGTCGATAGATGCCGAAGATCTCCTTGACGAGGTAGGTGGGCCGGACCCTATCCGTCCACCGCCGGGCGGCCGCTTTGTGTCGTCGCTTCTGGAGCTGTTTCCCTCGCCGGGAGGTGTCGCCCTGTTGGGGTGTCGACCCGCTTCCCGCGAGCTGATTGTTGTGTTCGGTGATGTCTCGATCGATCCCGGCCAAGGTCTCGTCGCGTTCCTGGACGAACGCCTCGAGCCACGCCGGGTTCGGGAGCCACACCCCGAGGCGCACGTTGGCGAGGGCGAGGAGTGCCTGCAGCGGCTTGCGGGTCATCTTGCCCATGGCCGGGGAGATCGCGGCCCCTGAGATCGCCACGGCCGACGGGAGGCTGATGCTCTCGACCGCACGGGGGCCGAGGCTCTGTTCGGCCGCGGCGGTCGGTACCGACCCCAGACCGTCCGCCCGTATTTCGGTCGGGCTGAACGTGAACGAGACGGCGTTGCGGCCCGACGCCGTGGCCCCGACCTGGGTGACGTTCGCGGCTGCACCGACGATCAACTCCGGATGGTTGTCGGGGCGCCGGTTCGCCGGTTGTTTCGTCGCGGGCCGCCGGTAGAACGAAAACCTTCGCTCGGCGAGGGTGGGGTCGCATACGTCGGCGCCGCAGCGTTCCTTGAAGAACGCGGACTCGAGCCTGCGCCGATAGAACGGGTGCATCGACCAGGTGTTGAGGTCGGCGAGGAACGACGCTGTGATGAGCACGACGACGGCCGTGAGCACCCAGCCCCAGCCGCCGAGGGGGTTGAGGGCTTCCGCCCCGGCCCGGGCGATGCCGAGAATGGCGACGATCACCATGAGCGGGGCGACGATGCCACCGGCGATGGTGCCCATGAGACTCGCTCGCTTCGCCACGATCGTGCGGATGGCGCCGATGGCGAGGAGGGCGGCGCCGATCGTCTGGAGAGCAGCGAAGACCTGGGTGCCCTGTTGGAGCGCCCAGTCCGAACCGCGGGTGAGGATCCACGGCACGGCAACCAGCGTCAGGAAGAGCGCCAGGCCGACGATGAGCAGTAGCAGCGAGGTGCGTTGGAGCCCTCTGCGCCACCGGTCGATCGCGTTGACTCGCTGTGAACCGATGCTCACCATGCCGAAGAGCAGTGCCGCGAACAAGACGATGCCGACCGCCCACCATCCGCCGGGAACCGGCAGATTGGGTCGGGACACGCGGCCGGCGACGTCGGCGAGGCTGCCGGCCCTGCTCGCGACGCGGTCGGCCCCGACTGCGAGTTCGAGGAGCTCGGCCGGGGTGGGGTTCGACCCGAGACCGCGGATCTTCACGACGAGGTCGTTGGCCTCGTCGGCGACCGGGAGCGCCTCGGCTCCGATCGTGGTCAACCCACCGTAAACGACGAGGACGTCGGCGAGCCGATCCGAGTTGTCGGTGACCGTGTAATACGCGACGAGGGCTCGCGCCGTTCCGCTCGCCGCCGCGAGTGTTGCTTCGAGTTCGTTGCTGGCGCGGCGAAGGTCCGTGGCGGCCGCGGTCAGGGATTGGCCTTCGTCGATGAAGTCGGCCGTCGTAGACCCGGAGCCGTCGGAGATGTCCTCCACGATGCTGGTCGCGCCCGTGGCGACTTCGCCGGCGGGGGCGGCTATGTCGTCGATCTCTCCGTTCATGGTCGGGTAGAGCACGGAGCTCGCCATGAAGGCGCCCCAGGGTCGGGCGGTCGCGGTGAGGATCGCGGCGATCAGGACGATGCTGAAGGCGAGGCCGAGGATGAGGCGGCCGAACATGCCCGCCTTCGCCAACGACGTCGGGGCCAGGTAGTAGCTGTTCCGACGGAGATGGCCGGTCTCGGGACTGTCCGGGTCGTACGGCCCCCATTGCATCCGTTCGCCGGGGGTCAGGTTGAAGTCCACGGTGGTCATCGCCCCGGCCATGTAGGCGCCGCCCGAGACGCCGGAGAGGTACCGGGCCCGCGTGTACTCGTCTTCGTCGCTGAGGGCTTCGTAGGCACCGAGACTGAACGAGGCCGACCTGAGCCCGCCCCCGGAACTGCAGATGCCGAGAACCGGGACACGTTCCGCCGCCGTCGCACGTTGTGTCGAAGCGGCGCCATCGACGAACTCGCTCGGGCTGCCGGGAGGCTGGGACACCGGTCGTTTCGGCATCGGCAAGGTGGAGGAGGAGAGTCTCCGGAACAGCCACAGCACGGAGCCCACGAAAACGTATCCGGCGGCGATGAGGGCGAGCGTGAACGCGGCCCACGAGGTGGCGGACCCGATCGCCGGGCCGACGCTCCAGAAGGACTCCGGATCCTCTCCGTGCAGGACGTACATGATGAGCGCGCTGGTTCCGATGATGCCCAGGACCGCACCGATAGCCGCTCCCCTTCCCACGGTCGGTCCCAGGGCGCGGCCCCAGGGGGTCTGGTACGTCCCCCGGGCGAATCCGGATCCCATCCCGAACTGGGCCGACGTCGCCAGGAACACGAGGAGGAGAACCCAGAGCGCGAGGACGGACCAGAGCGCGAGGAGGATGTCGTCCTGGACGACATCCCAGGTTTCGTTGGTGGCTGCAACCGCGCCCGCGATCACCGCGTCCGCCCGGAGTTGGGACCCGGCAAGCGCATAGCGGAAGACGAGTCGGACCGGCGAGTGCGCATCGAACAGCGCTCCGGGCCAGCCGATGAGTCCGATCAACCCGAGGAAGGCCGTCACCGCGAACAACATCCACAACAGGGTGTTGCGATCGCGGTCTGACCTGGGTTCGCCGCCCGTGTCGGGCGAACCGGAATCGTCCGAGATCGGCTCCACCTGCGTCATCGGAGCGCCTCGCGTCTTTCGGGCGCGAGCCGAGATGCCCTTCCGGACGTGCCCACCACTGTCTGGTTCATGTTCCTCCGGTCACAACCGAACGGTCGATTCTACGTCCCCGGCGGTGCGCCTGCCGCATCGAAGCGCCCTCGGCAACGTGTGGGTCGAGTTCGAGGGGAGGGAACACGATCCGTCGGTGCCGTCGGACGAGGTTCTGAAAAGCGAGTCGGTTCGGATAATCTCACCCCCTATGACCCTCCGATTCGAACCCGACGACGCCGAAGCGTTCCACATCGCGCGCGATGATCTGGTGAACCGATTCGAACGAACGTCCGTCGGTCGGGACCTGGGATGGGTAGCGTCCGGGGTGTTGGACTTCAAGTGGGGTTACCTCGACGGGGATCTCGCCGGGTGGACGAGCGAGGACATCACGGAGATCCTGCTCGGACTCTATCCCGCGAAGGCGATGATGGACCCTGAGGATCTGGATCACATCCCAACCGGGTTCGCGGCGTTCCTTCGTTTCCTCGGCGACGAGGGGCTCATGTCGGCCGTCGAAGCCGGCGCCTCCGCAGAGCTCGTCGAACGCCTTCGCCCGCACTTCCATGCAGCCGCCCTGGATGAGACGAACTGGTCGATGGGGAAGCGGCTCATGAGCGTCGCGCGGTCCGAGGACGTCGATATGGCCGATCCCGATGCGATGCAGCGTTTCATGGACGGTTTCAATCGTCGTCCCTTCGATGAGCGGGACGCGATCCTCGGACCGCCGGCGATACCGGTGGGCCTCGAGGCCGTCGACGGCGTGATCGAGCCACTTCCGCCGATCGTGTTGGCACCGCTCGACGAGCTCGAGGCGGCCGCCCGCGACACGGTGTGGTGGCGTCGGGTTCGTCGGTTGGTCGAATTCGTCGGCGCCGGCAGGCCGTTGACCGACACCGGCAAGCTCAAGCTCGCCGACGGCGAAGTCCTCGTCGATGTGCTCGAAACCCGGGATCGATTCAACCAACAAATCGGAGACCGGGTGTTCAAGACGAAGTCCACCGTTGAGTTGTACGAGGTGCATCTCACGTTCCTGATCGCCCTCGAGTCCCGCGCTCTCACGATCGAGGGCAAGAAGGTTCTTCTGGGTCGGAACGCCGAATCGTTCGGTGATGTGCTCGAGTCGTTCTACGGAACGTGGCTCGCCCTTTTCCAGCGGATCGGCCCTACCCAGTACCACTACGACCGGAACAGGTACGGGATGGGCTGGTACGCGGAGGAACTCGACCAGGTAGTGCCCGTCCTCCTCCTCGGTGTCTACCGCCACGGCGCGATGCGTATCGATGAGCTGGCCGCGAACGTGTGGACGCATATCCGCAACACGTTCGACCTCGATCACCTGCCACAGAAAACACTCGACGAAGAACGCGAGACGATCGAATGGGCGCTGCGTCGGGCCTTGGACCGTCTCGCCGAGTTCGGATCGGTGGAGATCACCGGTGTTACGGAAACTCCCCGGCGGTACGCGGGCACGGATCGGTCCGGTGGCACCGTGGCGCTGACGCCGCTGGGGACGTGGGTCGTGCAGCGCTTCGCCTCCCGGATCACCTCGGCGCCGATCGTCGGTGCGCTGCGGGAGGCAGACGCGCCCGAGCTCCTCGCCGGCGTCTCCGACCTCCCCGATGTGGAGGCCACCGCTGAGATCGATGCATGGGTCGATCACCACGGTTCCGGCGCGGCGCCGCTGCTCGTCGAGGCATTCAGTACCGCCGATGAGACCGGCCGAGGGCTCGCCTACGGGGCGTTGCTCCGGATCGGTCCGCAAGCCGCCGACGCCGTCGAGGCCCTGGCCGACGATCCGGAACTCGATCACTACGCCACGATCTGGCGAGTCGATACGCTGACCGGAACCGCTTCCGACATGGACTGCGGCGGAGACCCGAGCTGCTTCGTGCGGCTCCTGGGTGCGGTGATCGAGCTGCGGGGCCCGGAGGCCGCGGTGAGCGCCTGGGCCGGCCCGGCGGCAGGGAGCGTCGGCCTTCCGGAGATGCTCGAGCGAGCCTGGCGAGTGGATCGGCCCGAAACCGAGGTGGTGCTCGCCGCCATCGGGGCCGCGCACCCGGACAAGGCCACCGCCAAAGCCGCTCGCAGGGCCCTGTTCAAGCACCGCAACGTGAGTTGAGGGGAGCTTCCGGCAGGAATCAGCCCGATCCGAGGGACGCGGACCAGATCGCCTCGCCGTCGTCGTCGCTCTCGCCGGTTGCCGCGAGACCGATCGCCAGAGCCACCCGTTGTGACGCGACATGCCGGGGGTGGATGTGAGCGGAGAGGCTGCACACCCCATTCCTGAGGAGCCAATCACACATTGCCGACGCAGCTTCGGCGCCAAAGCCCCGACCCTGGTATTCGACTCCGATGAGCCATGCGACGTCGGCCGCGTCGTCGATCACCGTTGCCTGGGCGAACCCCACAGCCTGCTGGTCCTCAGCCTTGCGAGCGATCCAGTTGTACCACGCTTCTTCGCTGTCGGACGGACCCTTGACCTGATTTCGATAACGACGCTCGAGCGTGTCGAAATCGGGAGCCGCTCCGCCGGTGAACTCGTAGAGGATCGGATCCGCAAGAACAACAACCATCTCGGCCGCATCCGACGGGTCGAGTGGCTGGAGCACCAGCCGACTCGTTCGAATCTGTTCGATCGAATCCGGAATCACCTCATCAGTATGGCCCCCGTCGTTGCTGCCACGCGATCGGGCCCTCGCGCCAACCTATGTCGCCCCTATGGCACGAACCGCCCGCAGGGTGGCGTGATCAACGTCCGCGTTCTACGCGAGGGTCGCCACCATGATCGCTTTGATCGTGTGGAGGCGGTTCTCTGCCTGGTCGAACACGATGCTGACCGGGGACTCGAACACCTCGTTGGTCACTTCGATCCCGTTGGGCATGTTGGTGTGTTCCATCATCTCCTTCCCGACAACGGTGTTGCTGTCGTGGAAGGCGGGTAGGCAATGCATGAACCAGCACCCGGGGTTGCCGGTTGCGGCCATGAGCGCGGAGTTGACCTGGTACGGCTCGAGGAGATCGATTCGACTGGTCCAGACGTCCTTCGGCTCACCCATCGACACCCACACATCGGTGTGAACGAAGTCGACGCCATCGACCGCCGCGTCCGGGTCGTCCGTGACCGTGATCTTGGCCCCCGTTCGGGCCGCGATCTTGTTCGCCGTTTCGAGCACGTCGGCGGGCGAGGCGAGCCGAAGGACGTCTGGACCAGTCGAATCGAT